>Ga0209608_1000116_pt1 | contig 86711 bp, 76 predicted proteins | sample AD_UKC130_MetaG_FD_184428 | JGI IMG/M metagenome (GOLD analysis project Ga0209608, IMG submission 184428) | Active sludge microbial communities of municipal wastewater-treating anaerobic digesters from Canada - AD_UKC130_MetaG (SPAdes) (version 2) | ecosystem: Engineered > Bioreactor > Anaerobic...
CCTCCGAGCACCATTATCATCTTCCATGCATGTATTTCTCTCTTAAAAATACCATTAAAACTCATTCTCGTAAAGCTTTTTATATATCATGTAGCTGTTTCTTACTTTTTTCAAATATTTTTCCGTCTCCCTGAATGGTATCCTGTCAAGGGACCTACCTGTAGAGCTCAGTTCTCTGTCGTTAAGCCACTTTGTGACATTCCCGCTGCCGGCGTTGTATGCGGCAAGGACCAGGTCCGTATCGCCGAATTCATCATACAGCCATGAAAGGTACCAGCATCCTATGTTGATATTGACCTCCGGATCAAAAAGCATGTCTGTCGTATAATCCTTCAGCCCTATCTTTTCAGCGCTCCACTTGCCCGTGCCCTCGGTGATCTGCATCAGGCCTCTTGCATTTTTTCGGGAAACGGCCGTGTGCCTGAAACTGCTCTCTGCCTTTATGACTGCGAGCACAAGATACGGGTCAAGATTATAGCGTTCTGAATATTTTATAACAAGATCGCGGTATTTCAGCGGATAAAAAATCCTGGCAACGTCATCGGCAAACAGCATGGTCGCAGCAAACACAACTGCCATGATTACAACTGTTATCAGCTTTATCTTTCTTTTTCCAGCCAAATGAAAACACCTCTTGAAGATTGATGGAAAACACCCTGTTGACGTCTATCACTGCACGGTTATTGCTGCCATTTTTGCTTTTTCGACAGAAACAGTCTGACTACCGCCTGTTCCAGTTCTTCGATGCTGTTATCGTTTCTGATCACTTCATCAGCCAGTTCCAGGTATTCGTCATCGCTCATTTGTGAGTCGATCCTGGCTGCAACTTCGTCATAAGTGTATCCGCTTCTTTCCATGACCCGCCTGATCCTTGCCTCTTTGTCAGCAACGACTACCCAGATCTCGTCTGCAAGATCCTTAAAGCCTTTCTCTACCGGAATCGGCGCGTCAATCACGATTGTATCCCATTTCCCTGTGCCCTTCAGGATTTCCACTGTGTCGTAAATTTTCTCAGCTATATATTTATGGGTGATGGCATTGAGCATTTTCAGCTTTTCCGTGTCGGAAAACGCTGCTTTTGCCAGCTTTTTTCTGTCCAGTTCTCCGTCTTCACCCACTATTTCATTGCCAAAGTATCCAATAAGTTCGTTAAAGGCTTTTCCTCCTGCAGATGTCACACTTTTCGCCAGCACATCGGCATCGATCACTGCGGCACCGAGGTCCTTCAATATCCTTGCCACCGAGCTCTTCCCACTGCCGATGCCACCGGTTACTCCGATAATTTTCAACATTATCATCCTTTCCAGCCATTGTTCTGTTCTATTTTGTCTCATACCAGCTGGATCCTGTTCTGACCTCAGCGACTAGCGGCACTTCCAGCCTGACCGCATTCTCCATGCATTCCTTCAGTATCCTCTCCACCTCCTCCTTCTCATCCACGCTCGTTTCGACGATCAGTTCGTCGTGTACCTGGAGTATCAGGGCCGATATCATTTTACGTGCCCGAAGTTCCTTATATACATTTACCATCGCGATCTTGATGATGTCGGCGGCAGTCCCCTGTATGGGCATGTTCATGGCTACCCGCTCGCCAAAGGAACGTGTATTGAAACTGGACGATTTAAGTTCGGGCAGATACCTCCTCCTGCCGAATATGGTCTCCACGTAGCCGTGCTGCCTTCCGAACTCCACAACGTCGTGCATATATGCCCTGACGCCCGGATATCTGTCCAGGTAATCGTCGATATATTTTCTCGCCTGTTTCCTGGTGATCCCCAGATCCCTCGAAAGGCTGAAATCCCCTATTCCATACACTATACCGAAGTTGACGGCTTTTGCCCGTGAACGCATCAGAGGCGTGACCTGCTCCTTCGGCACCCTGAATACACTTGCTGCAGTGGCAGTGTGGATATCTTCGTTGTTCCGGAATGCTGCCCGCATGTTTTCGTCTCCCGCAATATGGGCCAGCACCCTCAGTTCTATCTGCGAATAGTCCGCATCAGTCAGCAGGAATTTCTCGTTCTCCGGAACGAAGACCTTCCTGATTTCCCTTCCCATTTCAAGCCTGACAGGTATGTTCTGCAGGTTTGGTTCTGTGCTGCTTATCCTGCCTGTGGCAGTAACAGTCTGGTTGAAACTCGAATGTATGCGTTCCGTCGCAGGGTTGATCATGTTGAGCAGCCCGTCGGCATATGTGGTTTTCAGTTTGATGAGCTGCCTGTATTCGAGTATCCTTGAAACGATCTCATGTTCGCCTGCCAGTTGGTCAAGCACTTCTGCATCGGTCGAATAACCGGTCTTGGTCTTCTTTATGACCGGAAGCCCAAGCTTTTCGAAAAGGATCGCGCCAAGCTGTTTGGGAGAATTGATGTTGAATGTTTCACCGGCCAGTTGATATATGTCCCTTTCGGCAGTTCCTATCTTTTCATCCAGCCTGGACGAGTATTCCTCAAGTCCCTGTCTGTTTACCCTGAACCCCCTGTATTCCATGTCTGCCAGTACTTCTATCAGGGGCATCTCGATTTCATAGCACAGTTTTTCCTGGCCGTTTGCCTTGATCTGTCCCCTGATCGCATCCGCGATCCTTGCAATGCTGCTGCTGTGCATCACTGCGACGGGAGCCACACGGTCCGCAGGCAGCAGGTAATAAGGAGTATAATTCTTACCTTTGCCGCAGAGATCCTCCACGGATTCGAACGTACTGCCCAGGTACAGCTGAGACAGATCGGACAGCGAATACGAACTTCGGGAAGGATCCAGTATGTAGGCGCCGATCATCGTATCGAAGCACAGTCCTTCAAACGCGACTCCTTTGCGTTTCAGATAAACCATTAGATTCTTGAGATTGTGCCCGCATTTTTTTATACCTGCATCTGAGAACAGTTTTCCGAATATCCCGAGGAACTGCTCTTCACTGATGCCTGTCCCGATGCTGACATAAGCATTGCTCCCGGCCCAAGTAAAAGCGATCCCCGACAGCCTGGTCTCGAACCGGCTGGTGTGATCGAGCAGATGGCATATCGATATTTCTCCTGCTTCAGCCATTGAAGCAGCCAGCCCTGCAAGCGCAATGGGATCTTCAACGGTCGTGAATCCGGGTACTTCTGCCCGCACGGCTTCAATCCTTTCACTTGTGTCAAGGCCGAACTTCTCTATCATGCTTTTGAATCCCAGCCTTGTGAAAATCCCGTAAAGCCTGTCCCTGTCGATTTCTTTGCGCTTAAGTTCATCGAGCGGGCAAAGATCAGGCACGTTCCTCTCGATGGTGGCAAGCCGACGGCTCATGAATGCCAGGTCCCTGTTGGCTTCAAGCTTTTCGCGCACTGCTTTTTTGCTGATGTTTTCTATATTTTCATATACTCCTTCAAGGGTACCGTAGGCCTGTATCAGCTCAAGAGCCGTTTTCTCGCCGATTCCCGGGACTCCCGGTATGTTGTCGGATTTGTCACCCATAAGAGCTTTCACGTCGATGAGCTGCGCCGGTGTCACACCATATCTTTCGAACACTGCAGCCGCATCGTAATACTCTGTTTCCGTCCTGCCGGCTCTTGTCACAGGTATTATGATCCTTGTAGTTTCAGATGCAAGCTGCAGTGAATCCCTGTCGCCTGTGACGATCACGACCTGCATTTTCCTGTCTTCGGCGCATTTTGAAACAGAGCCGATTATATCATCAGCCTCATATCCTTCAGCTTCAAGGCGTTTTATATTCATTGCATCCAGTATTTCTTTCGTATAGGGGACCTGTTCGGCGAGTTCGGGAGGCATCCCCTTCCTGTGGGCTTTATAGCCGGCGAATTCGCGGTGCCTGAACGTCGGAGCCCTGAGGTCGAAAGCCACGCATATATACTGGGGATCTTCCTCTGCGAGGTACTTGTTCAGTATATTGAGGAACGCATATATGGCGTTGGTATGAAGCCCGTCCGCCGCAGTAAGCATCTGCGGACCCTGAAGCCCGTAAAAGGCCCTGTTGAGTATGCTGTTTCCGTCGATCAGCATCAGTTTTTCCATACGGCACCTCCGTCGCCCGTTTTTTCATCTATATGTTTTGCCACAGGTATATGTTTTGCTACAGGCTATGCTTTCATCCAACAGGCATCCAATATATTCTACACAAAAAAACGGCTGCCGTAAATGGCAGCCGCTCCTGTCCTGAATATAACTATCTGGGGTTGATATATACATTGACCGTAACGAAGCCAGAACCAGCCCTCAGAGAATAGATCTGCCTGTCTACATCCTCTTTTTCCTTTCGCAGCCTGTCTATTTCCCCGACGCTGTCACCGTCTCCCTTCTCCTTCATTTCATTTATCAGCTGGTCGTATTCATTTGCCTTATCTATCAGCATGTTCAGTTCATCTGTCCTGTCTTCATGGACCATCGCACCGGTCTGTACGTTTGCCGCTCCGAACGTATCGTTGAGGGCAGCCGCGAAGTTGCCGAAATCCGTCTCGGTAAAGGCCAGAACCAGTTTCAGTTGTGCCTGGGAATCCGTTCTGGATGTGTTTTTAACGGTTTGATTCAAAGGACTGTTCTGGACGGATCCCTGGTCGTGACCATAATCGGCTCTATCCCTGTAAAGCATGCCATTATTGTCCGTCGCCAGCGCAATGACGGTTTCCATGGCTGCCGCGGTATCTTCTGCATTAACATACATTTCCGAGGTTTTAAAACTTACCGCCCCGTTTTGCTGCATCGTAAGGGCGTTCAGGCGTTCATGATCCTCAGAACGATTTATCTCAAAAGGCCTCGGACCCATCAGTTTATGGCCCGGTCCGCCGGTTTTCATCTCTTCTTCAGCCTCGTCCTTCATTGCTTCCGATCGCTCGTTGAACTGAATGTAAAAAGAACCTTCTTCCGTCATGGTAATCCCTGTGCTGCCGTCGAAAATCTCTCCTGCAGGTCTTTCTGATGCGCCGGCAGATGTTGCGTTTTGGTCTGTAACGGCTTTTGATCCGAGTCTGGCTGAAAGCAATCCGAATCTCATGATGCTGCCGCCAAGGAAGATAAGGAGTATGCCTGCTGCGATCGATGCAAAGGTCTTCGCAGTCCACTTCCTCTTTGTTTTCTCAGCGCCTGATGCATTGAGATCTTTTGCAGCTGCGGTCAGTTTTTCATGGAGTCCGTCCCTGAACCCCTCGGGAAGGTCATACAAAGGCACGCTGCGGCAGAGCTTTATTATCCTGACCATTTCATCAAGCTCTTCCCTGCATTCGGGACAACTGCTTATATGTTCTTCGAATGACTTTCTTTCAGCGGCACTTAATTCGTCATCTGCATACGCGCTGATATTTTCCCTTACATCCGCACAGTTCATCATCTCCAACCCTCCTTTCACCTTATTTGACGTAATCATCGGTCAAAAGTTCCGTTCTTGCCGACAAAACATTGCGAAGTGCCTGTCTTGCCCTGTTGATCCTCGATTTCACCGTACCACCCGGTATATCGAGGATCTGTGCGATTTCTTCGTAACTCAGACCGTTGAGATCCCTCAGCGTTATCACTATCCTCTGATCTTCCGGCAGGCTGTTTATCGCGTCATTCACGATGCTCCGCAGTTCCGCCCGCTCTGCCAGTTCATCAGGGAGGGGATCGTCACTGACGATCTGGCGCCTCATTTCACCGTCATCCATATGTATGTCCTCGTCGATCGAAATCACTTTCCTGTTCTTCCTTTTCCTTATTTCATCAAGACACACGTTTGTAGTGATCCTATAGACCCACGTTGAAAAAGACGATTGCTCCTTGAAACCGGAAATCGACCTGAACACCCTGATGAAGGCTTCCTGTGCAAGATCTGCGGCATCTTCCTGGTTGCCTGTCATCCTCAGGGCAAGATTGTATACCTTTTTCTGATATGCTTCTATCAGCTGCTCAAAGGCTGCGACATCGCCAGCCTTGGCTTTGCTGATCAAAAGCCTCTCGTTTTGGTCCATAGGATTTTGTGACCCCCTGCAAAAAATAAGCGTAAATTTACAAGCGCTCCTGTTAGATTATACATTAATTATACGAACTTTGTAACCACAAAAAAAATACAGCGCGGTACAGGCATCCGGGCCAAAGATGAACCGTAACAGCATCCCGCCTGATGGATGAACCGTGACGACCTCCGGCCCTGGTACTGGTATCGGATATTTAAATCCAAAACACCGCCTGATTTCACAAAAGCCGTGCAGGCGGCCGATCTGCATTTGGGATTGCTTCGTTAACAGCTGCAAGCCGGCTCATCCGCTCCAATGAGGGCGCTGGTCACTCGCCGTCCATGGCTCGGGACCAGCGCCGGCAGCGTCCGTGCTGCCGGTTGTGGTTCCTGGCGCCTCATTCGAGCTGCATGAGCCGGATGCAGCTGTAAAACTCGCAGCCCATCAATGCGTGATCGGTCACCTGCACGGCTTTTGCCTGAATCCTTATGCATCCGGGTGGATCAGTCAGCATGCCCGATACCCGGGCCGACTGCCGCTTCGTACTCTTATTTGTGCCCGAAAAGTAACGCACCCACCCGGATAGCTAATAGTCACACAGCCGCACCTGGCAAGCATCGGGCCCATGAAAATGATCGAGGAACGCATCTCAGCCGCCAGTTCGACAGGGATCCTGGTCTCGTTCAGCCCTGCCGAATTCACGATTATCACATCGTCCTCGATTTTCACGCTGCAGCCTATCTTCCGTAGTATACTGATCATAATTTCGACATCTCTTATCCTGGGACAGTTTTTGATGACGCTTTCGCCGGCGTTAAGCAAAGATGCTGCCAAAATCGGCAATACGGCATTTTTGGAGCCTTCGATCCCAATCTCGCCCTGGAGCCTGGCGCCTCCTGTAATAACCAACCTGCTCATAAAAACACCTCGCACACATTTCATCTTATGCGTTAAATTTACAATATGTTCAGATTCTTTCATATGAAGAGTAGCGCGAGATGTTGAGCAGTATGCCCGCTTCTGTCATAAAGAGGACAAGGGCCGTGCCGCCGGCACTGAAGAAGGGCAATGACACGCCCGTAGGCGGTACGGAATTCGTGACGACCGCCACGTTGAAAAGACTCTGGACGGCGATCAGCGCGGTAATGCCTGAAGCTATCAGGCACCCGTAAACATCAGGCGCATGGACCGCTATTTTGATCCCCCTCCAGATAAATATGAGAAACAGCAACATAACCAGTAATGCTCCGATGAAACCCAGTTCCTCGGCAATAATCGGAAAAATATAGTCGTTATGCGGTTCAGGAACATACAGAAACTTCTGCATGCTCTGCCCCAGGCCTCTTCCAAACAGCCCACCGGAGGCGATGGCATACAGGGACTGAATGGTCTGATAACCGCTGCCGCGCGGATCGCTCCACGGGTCGATCCAGGAATTTATTCGCGGAGTCATGTAATCGGTAAATGAAATGACGGCTATGATCATTACGACGACGGGCACGAACAATATCGCAAAATGCCTGATTTTTGCGCCTGCCACGAACAATATTATCATGGCTATGGAAATCATGATTATAGTTGCGCTCAGATGTGTTTCCAGCAGAAGAAGCACACATATGATGCCAAGAGCAAAAAGGTACGGCATCAGGTCTCTGAAAAACGAGTCAAGCGGTCTCTTCCTCCTGGACAGATTGTATGAAAAGAACAGTATAAGCGCCAGTTTGGCCAGCTCGGACGGCTGGAACCGGACACCGGCTATCACGACCCATCTCCGGGAATCGTTCGCTTCACTGCCGATACCCGGGATCAAAACGAGTATGAGAAGGACAACGCTTACCAAAAACAACGCCCATACTGTTTTCCTGCCTATCTTGTGATAGTCGTAATTTGCCGCAAGCATCATGGAGACCATGCCGATGGCGGCAAAGACCAACTGCCTTTTAATATAATAGTATATGTTCCCTGTCTCTTTTTCAGCCATTGGGGCACTTGCGCTGAAAACCATGATAAGTCCCAGCGAAAGCAGTATCAGTACAGTTATGAACAAAATAAAATCAAACGGCTTCTTTTTCATAAATGCCCTCTCTAGAAAATATCATATCTCAGCATGGCAAGCCCGATCAGGCAGAGTATAATGGTTATCAGCCAGAAAACGCCAACGACCTTTGTTTCCTTCCATCCCGACAACTCGAAATGGTGATGTATGGGTGCCATTTTGAAAACTCTCCTGCCCCTCAGTTTGAATGAAACTACCTGGATGAATACCGAAAGGCTTTCCACAGCATATATCGCACCTGCCACCAGCAGCATCCATGGAATTTTCATCATTACGGCCGCGGCTCCTACAACTCCTCCTAAGGCAAGTGAACCCGTGTCGCCCATGAAGACCCTTGCAGGGTAGATATTGAATACAAGAAAGCCGAGACATCCGCCGGCCGTGATCGCGCAAATCATCTTCACGCTGTCCCATTCAGGCTTCATCATCGCCACTATCGTGAAAAACACCGCAACTATCAGTGTCACGCCCGCAGCAAGCCCGTCGACACCGTCGGTCATGTTCACCGAGTTGGTAATAAGGTACATGACGATTATGATGAGCGGTATGTACAACAGGAGAGGAAGCTCCACCACCGCGTCGACGCCCAGGAACGGCAGTATCATCCCGGTCCCGATATCCGGATGGTACGCTGTGTAGAACGCGAAAGCGGCCGACACCAGGAGCAGGCCGAACGACTTCTGCTTCGGACTGAGCCCGTCCGAGTTCTTTCTGACGACTTTTATCATATCGTCCGCAAAGCCTATCGCAGCATACCCCAATGTGACCAGCAGCACGGGTATTATGCCGGGATGGCCCGGAGCAAGGACAAGTGACGTGATTATCATCGGTATTATGAAAATAAGGCCTCCGATGGTAGGTATCCCCATCTTTTTCAAATGCGTCGCAGGGCCGTCGTTTCTCACCGTCTGTCTGAATTTCAGACGTTTGAGCATCGGTATTATGATAGGACCGGCTATGACCGTCATTATGAATGTTCCGGCAAAAGCTGCCACTTCCGTTGACTTCAATATGAATTCCAAGTCCATTCCCCCGTGTTTTTATAAATGTGCATTCCGGTGCATTATCCGCTGATCAGTGAATTAACGATCTCTTCCATCATCATCCCCCTGGATCCTTTGACCAGTATGGCGTCTCCCTCGCGGATGATATCCTGGAGATAACGGATAGCTTCGCCGTTATTTGCCAGTACGACTATCCCGGACCCGGGGAATCCTGCCTCCATTGCACCTTCCGCTATATGTGCGGCAGCCTGGCCTACCGTGATTATCATGTCTGTACGGCTGCCGGCCACATATGCGCCTGTTTCTTTGTGCGCGACGGTGCTCCAGCTCCCAAGTTCAAGCATGTCGCCCAGAACGGCTATCCTTCTTTCCGCTTCTATCTCATTCAGTACGTCTATCGCAGCCTTTACAGACTGCGGACTTGCATTGTAGGCATCATTTATGACTGTCAGCCCGTTTGACTTCAAAATATTGAGCCGCATGCTCCCGGGAGTGTGCCCTGCGATCCCGCTTATCAGCAGATCTGCCGGCACCCCGAGTTCATGGCCTGCCGCAAGAGCCGCCAGCGCGTTGTAAACATTGTGTACGCCGGGGGCAGGTACATGTACGTTATACTCGTTTCCATCCAGCTTAATGTTGAAGTCTGTTCCCTTTTCTCCCTTGGACCTGATGTTGTATGCCTGGTAGTCAACATCTTCCTCAAGGCCGTACGACACTGTCCTCACTTCAAGCAGGTCCTTCACGCCGTTCAGCATGACATCATCGCCGTTGAGTATCAGTACGCCGTCAGGCTGCAGGCCTTCGATCAGTTCCAGTTTTGCTCTCAGGATGTCCTGCCTCGAGCCCAGCTTCTCTATATGAGACAAACCAATATTGGTTATTATTCCCACTTTAGGCTTCACAATACGCGTCAGTGCCCTGATCTCACCGAAACCGCTCATGCCCATCTCTATGACTGCAGCCTCATGTCCCGGTTCCAGCCTGAAAATCGTCAGCGGAACGCCGATCTCATTATTCAGGTTCCCTTCATTTTTCAGCACATTGTACCGTGCTCCCAGCGCACATGCAACCATATCCTTGGTGCTGGTTTTCCCAACGCTTCCCGTTATTCCGACGAACGGGATGTCAAACCTGTCCCTGTAATATAAAGCAAGATCATGGAGTGCTTTGAGCGTATCTTCGACCTTTATCACAATTCTGCCGGGGAAATCTGCTGCTTCCCTGTCGGTCATGACTGCAACGGCCCCGTTTGCAAAAGCTTCTGTGAGAAAATCGTTCCCGTCGAACCTCTCACCCTTCAGTGCAATAAAAAGACTTCCGGGGTTGATTTTCCGCGAGTCTGTCGATATATCCCCGACCAGGACGCTGCTGTCCCCTCCCTGGAGTTTTCCCTGTGTAGCTTCCATGATTTCACTTATTTTCAATCCGATCATAATTACTCCTCTTTGTCAGAAGTCTTTATCAAGTATTTCCCGAACTATTTCCCTTTCATCAAAATGTACCGTCACATCTCCAAATACCTGGTATGTTTCATGCCCCTTACCTGCCAGCAGTACCACGTCTCCTGCGGATGCGGAAGCCAGGGCATGCCTTATGGCTTCCTTCCGGTCTGTTATGCATGTATACCTTCCCGAAGTGTTCCTGATACCCTCCTCGATCTCCCTGATGATGGCATCGGGATCTTCAGTCCTCGGATTGTCCGAAGTTATCACCGTATAGTCCGCATACCGTCCCGATACGGCTCCCATCATGGGCCTTTTGGCCCTGTCCCTGTCACCGCCGCAGCCGAAAACGCATATGACTTTTCCTCCGGCAAATGCTTTGACCGTTGCAAGTATGTTTTCGAGGCTGTCGGGCGTATGAGCATAATCTATTATAACACTAAAGTCACGACCCGTCTCCACCGGTTCGGCCCTTCCGGGCACCTGCACCTTTTCGAGTCCCAGAGCGACAGTATCTCCCGGGATACCCGCAATGCCGCACACGCTTGCTGCCGCAAGTGCGTTGTATATGGTAAATTTGCCAGGTATATTAACGCTGAAGCTCCTGTTGTACCACGGCGATACCATGTCGAACCTCACCCCTCCCGGCAGATAAACCGGGTTTACTGCTTTGATATCCGCATCGCCGTCCAGGCTGTATGTCAATATCTCGCACTCCGCCTTTTCGATCACCCTGTCAGCCCAGCTGCCGTCCCTGTTCACCAGTCCGGTCCTGCAGTACCTGAACAAAAGGGTTTTTGCTTCCAGGTATTCTTCCATGCTTGCGTGTTCTGACGGACTTATATGGTCCCTCGAGAGGTTCGTGAACACCCCTGTATCGAAATCGCAGTATTTGACCCTGTCAAGGGCAAGACCCTGGGAGGACACTTCCATAACAACATCCTGGACTCCATCATCTGCCATCTGCGCAAAAAGCTGCTGCAGATCCAGCGATTCCGGAGTGGTCCTCTCTGTCAGCAGCATCCGGTCGCCGATCCTGACGCCAAGGGTCCCTATCATGCCCGTCTTTCTTCCCGCCGCTTCGAGTATGGATCTGATCATGAAGCAGGTCGTCGTTTTGCCTTTCGTTCCCGTAACGCCGATCAGATTGAACCTGGCCGACGGGTGTCCGAAAAACTTGTCTGATACGTATGCCAACGCTGTTCTTGTGTTTCTTACCAATATAACGGGCGCCTCCGCTTCCAGCACGAGCGGTTTTTGCGCGATAAACGCGGCAGCCCCGTACTCCAGGGCCTGCTTCGCATAGGTGTGGCCGTCTGTTTTTTTGCCGTCTATGCAGACGAACAGACAGCCTTCGCCGACATTCCTGGAATCGTAAGCGATCCCTTTTATATCAACATTTAGATTTTCTCCTGCGTAAAGGATATCCAATCCATTGATCAGATCAGTCAGCAGCATGGGATTGTCTCCTTTACTATCAACTACCTGTTAAGCTACATACCCGTCATCTCCATTCCTTCCGGCTGCCGCAGGCTTTCAGAAACCCCGGAAGCCGTTTCCTTTGTGTTTCGCAATAATGTCAAGGTGTATAATCATTCGACATTGTCCATGTTCCTGAATTCAACTTCAACAACAGTACCTTTTTCGATCACAGTGCCCGGCTTATACTGCTGCCTGTATGCGGTCCCGTTTCCGGACACCTTTATGTTCAGTCCTAGGCGGTTCATGGCATAGGCCGCCTCCGATATCGTTTTTCCGGACAGGTCCGGCATCGCGACAGTCTTTGATTCTTCAGGCCTGTATGTGTAGAGGATCACCACCGAGTCCTCGGGAACGACCGCATTCGGTTTCGGTGTCTGCTGCAGGACGATGCTCTCGGTATTCCCTTCCCCTTCGATGTCATATTTCAGTCCGGCGGCTTTAAGCGCCTTCACCGCTTCTCCCACGGACTTGTTCCTGACCTCCGGAACTGTCACGGCAGCTGCCATGGATTTCATATCTTCATCTGTGTATCTTCTCTCAACCTGCATGTAACTGAGAGTATCCTCGATGATCTTGCCTACAACAGGTGCAGCTATGACGCCGCCCATATGGGATTCCCCCCTCGGGTCAAACAGGGCGACGAGCACGACTACCTTCGGATCGTCCGCAGGCGCGAATCCGCAGAAGGATGCTATGTAGACATCCTCCTTGGTCGTCTCTGATGTGCCGGTCTTGCCTCCTACCCGGTAACCCCTGACATAGGCATTGTTTCCTGTACCCTTTGGATCTGAGACTACTCCTTCGAGAATATTCCTCATGATGTCAGATGTCTGTTTTGAAATCACAGTCCTGACCACTTCAGGCTCAAACCTGGTGACAACATTGCCCCCGGAATCGGTCAGTTCTTTCACAAGGCGTGGCTTCATCAGTTTGCCGCCGTTCACTATCGCACAGTATGCAGTCGCCAGCTGCAGCGGCGTTATCGTGAACCTCTGTCCGAATGAAGCCACGGCCATATCTATCTCCTTCGGTTTCGTCTGGAACTGGGATCTGGCTTCCCCCATCAGTTCGATCCCTGTTTTGTCCATGAACCCGAATGCCCTGACATAGCTGTAGAAACGTTCGATCCCAAGGCTCTGGGCTACCTTGACGAATGCCGGGTTGCATGAGTTGTAAACAGCTTCCCTGAATGTTTCTGTCCCGTGCGGCCTTCCTACGCGCCAGCAGTTTATCGGTCTGGGCCAGCCCGTGACCTTTATCGGAAAGTCATCTGTTATGGTATCAGGCGTTACGACGCCTTCCTCTATACCTGCAGATGCGGTTATGCTTTTGAAGGTGGAACCGGGTTCATAAGTATCGGAAACGGCCTTGTTTCTCCAAACAGTTCTGCTGAGTATTTCTACCGTTTCTTTGCTCCGTTCCTTCCACTCAGAAGGGTCGATATCGATTTCAATATTCCCGGGGTATGCGAATGGTCTGTTGAGGTCATAGTCGGGCTTTGACACCATCGCAAGCACGTCGCCCGTATCAGGGTCCATGACGATACCGACGGCGCCGCCCATAACTTTGTTATCTGCGATTGCCTTGTCAAGCGATTTCGAGACAAGATACTGGATAGTCTCATCAACGGTGAGAACCACATTCAGGCCATCCTGTGCATCTATGCGTTTTTCGCGTTCCGAAGGGACTGCGCTTCCTCTTGCGTCAACTTCGCTCAGTATCTTACCAGGTACGCCCTTCAGGTATTTGTCCATGACTTCTTCAATGCCGCCCATCAGCCCCTGGTTGTCGTCCCCGGTGAATCCAAGTATATGCGACATCAGGTTGCCCCCGGGGTAATACCTTTTGGCATCCTCATCGGTGTTTATGCCTCTGACGCTGTTTTCACTGATCCATGTCCTTATTTGTATCTCGGTTTCTCTGTCCACTTTCCTTTTTATTATCGCACTGCTCACGTTTTTTGTGATTATGCCGTATACAGTGTCTTTGTCCATTGACAGAAACTGTGCAAGGTCTTCAGCTATCTTTTCCTTCGTCAGCTTTTTGTTTTTTGCGATTTCATTGGGATTGCAGCTTATGGTGGCAGCCTGTACACTGATGGCCAGTTTTTTCCCGTTCCTGTCATATATGGTACCCCTGATGGGACTTATGACCCTGCCGGTATTTTGCTGTATGAAAGCTTTCTTCTGCAGTTCATATCCCTGTACGAACTGTATCTGGGCGATCCTTCCGATGAGAAAAAGGACAATCACAGTAAAGGACACGAGCAGGACCATCAGTCGTTTTTTGGTTGCCATTCCCGGTGCCGCCATCCAAACCTCTCCTCCGATCGTAAATAAAAAAGACTATAGACCGTGCAAAAAATAAATTTTACACTATCCACAGTCTATGCTAGCTGTAACCGCCGGGCATGCCAACCTTCATCTTTATGCCCGGCCTGCTATTCGAAAAGCTTAAGAAATCCGGCTGCTCTGTTGATGAGCTTTGACATGGCGTTCTCGTTTTTTTCATCTTTTGCGTCCGCAGACATCAGTACTGTATAATCATTCCTGGGAACTTTTATGTATATTATCTGGTTTTTGTCCGGCATCTGCATTCCAAGCCTGTTTTCTGCTATTTCCTTTATTTCGTTCAAATCGGTCTTGGTTTCTATCTGAACTCTGAGCAGCGAGTTTTCGTTCCTTATCATTTCATATGCTTTCTGCCTCTGGTTTATCTGGTAACCGATCCTGGTAATTATGGCATATCTGCACATCACGGCAAGGCCGGCGGCGAACACCGCGAGGATCGCCATGACCATCCTGAGTTTTATCTTTCTGTGGCTTCTGTATGTTTTTTTCGCCTTCAGTACCTGGTTCTCTTCATAGACATCGTATTCGAGCTGTCTGGCAGCAGAACCATATACGTACTCATAACCCATCTGATTCAATTGTATTCACCTCTGATGCGATATATGCCTTGTCTTTTGCCCTTGATGCCTGACCCGGCTTTCCATGCGCATGGCTCTTTCAGCGCTATTTATTGGGTTTCGGGAACCGGTCGGAGGACCGATCCCCTGCACCTCTCATTTCTTTTGTATTTTCCACGCTCATCATTCGCTTTTACGGCAGCCCTTCCCGGATATCGGACTCACGGTCCTCAAGGTCCCGCTGCTTTTTCTCATGTCGATCCGTCAGGTCATCATCCGTATCTGTTTGCTTTGTCTTTTGTTTTGTTCTTTTAGTTTTGTGCTTTCTCTTTTGTGTCCCCGTTATTTCTTTTGTGCCTCGTGATCTTCTCCGCAGTATTTCAGGATCTTGTCTTTCGTCTGCCGGTCAGTCGTCATTTGCGGTCTATTCCAGCTGCTTTAGCAGCAACAGTACTTTTGTAATTTTTCATCAGCAATGTCCGATGCTTTTAATTTCAGAAATTTATCTTTTGTATATCGTTGCAGCCGGCTGTGGACAGCAACACTGCAATTTGTCTTTTGCATGAAACTTTGTCACAGCTTCATCGCTGTCCTCATCTTCGCGCTCCTGGCCCTCGGATTGCGCTCCACTTCCTCTTCCGAAGGGAGCACAGGTTTTCTGGTCAGTATCCTGAGTTCCGGCTTTTTCCCGCATACGCACGCCGGGAATGACGGCGGGCATTCACAGGGGTTTTCACGTTTCTGGAACTCGGTTTTCACTATCCTGTCTTCCAGTGAGTGGAATGTTATGATCGTAAGCCTTCCTCCGGGTTTCAGCAGCGATACCGCACCCTCTATTGCCTCCTTCAGAGCGCCGAGTTCGTCATTTACTGCGATCCTGAGCGCCTGGAACGTCCTTTTCGCTGGATGCGGTCCGTTTCTTCTGGCCCTGGCCGGTATGGCCGCTTTTATGATCTCGGCAAGCTGCCCTGTGGTTTCGATCCTGTTCCTGGACCTTGCTTCAACTATAAATGAAGCTATCCTGGACGCCCATTTTTCTTCTCCGTATTCACGGATTATGTCCCTCAGCTCTTCTTCAGGATACGTGTTTACGATCGTGGCGGCATCAAGCGGATTGTCCCTGTCCATCCTCATGTCAAGCGGTGCATCTTTCTGATAGCTGAATCCGCGCCCGGCCTCATCCAGTTGGTGGGAAGAGACTCCAATATCGAGCAGTATACCGTCGACCCTGTCGAACCCGCGCTGTCTCACCAGGTCCGCCATATACCGGAAGTTCCCTTTTATCAGTACCAGGCCTGCATTTTTACGGACTTTTGCAAGCCTTTCCTCCGACGCTTTTATGGCATCGGCGTCCTGGTCGATCCCGATAAGCGTTCCCTTGTCCAACCTTCTGATTATCTCCGACGAATGGCCGGCACCACCCACCGTTCCGTCGATATATATGCCATCTTTGTCTATGTCCAGGCTGGCTATGCATTCTTCCAGCATCACAGGCTTATGATCGAACTGCATCCTTTTCCTCCCGGCGGCTCTGTATACCGCAGATCCTCCACACTAAATACCAAGCATCGCAAACGTTTCCGACAGGCTTTCCGGGCTGAGGCTGTCGCCACTCATGTATTTTTCCCACCTGTCTCTGCTCCATACTTCGACCCTGTTTCCTACGCCAACTATTGTAACCTCTTTTTCGAGTCCCGCATGAGCCCGAAGTTCCGGAGGTATCAGTATGCGATAATGGCTGTCTACCTTGCACTCTGCCGCGCTCGAGAAGAAAAACCTGCTGAATTCGCGCGCTTTAGTGTTTGAAAGTGGCAGCGTCTCTATTTTCTCCACGAGACTGTTCCATTTTGGCATGGAAAAGATGAAAAGACACCCTTCCAGCCCTTTCGCTATCATGAACTTCACGTCGAGTTCTTCCCTGAAAGCAGCCGGAATGATTATCCTGCCCTTTGGATCTATAGTGTGCTGGTATTCACCATAGAACAACTAATCCACCTCACACACTATCAACTTCGGACCACTTTCACCCACTTTGTCCCACTTCACTTACATTTTAAATCAAATTTGTGGAATAATCAAGCACCATTTGGAATATTTTTTAAGGATAGGACCACAGAACCATAAAAAAACCCGCCATTCCGGCGGGTTTCATGCATGACGGCAGCATCGGTGCTTTCATTACCCAAAAATCAGCACCGTAATCACCATATATTTTCAGTGTACCTGGAACCTGTTATGAAGAACTCCTGTAAGGATTCCTTTTCCTTCTCATCGAAACGCTCAAAAGTATACCAACATTAAGGTAGTTTGCTATGAGGGAACTGTTGCCCTGGCTCACGAAAGGAAGCGGTATCCCTGTAACGGGCAGCAGACCTATGCACATGCCGATATTCTCTATGAAATGGAATGCAAACATCGCAGTGATGCATATGACCATGAACGAACCGTATGGATCCCTCGAATTCATGGATATATACACGCACCTGAACAGAAAGAAGAACACGATCAGTATGAACGCGACCGATCCTACAAATCCCATTCCTTCTCCGATCACTGAGAAAATAAAGTCCGTTTCCTGCTTAGGCACAGCGTACGTACCAGCCTGGCTGTCAAGCCTGCCAAAAATGCCCTTGCCAAAAAGCTGGCCTGATCCGATGGCCATTTTTGACCGGTAAACCTGGAGGCCGGAACCCAAAAGGTCAGATTCCGGAAAAATAAAGGATATTATCCTGCTACGTATATGGTCGAACTGCTTCATCGGAAGGACATAGAACCACAGAACAGGAGCAGCTGCCACGAACAATCCCGCTGCTATCAGAAAATACCTGTACGGTATCCCGTATATGAAAAGCATGACGACAAAGGAAAAAACAAACACCATTGCTGTTCCGACATCAGGCTGCATCAGCACGAGTGCAACCGGCAGGATCGCATACACAATCAGCTTGACCGCATTTTTGCCAATGTCCTTGCCTTCTTTCAGTCTCTCGAAAAAAACCGGCAGAAGTACCGCATATGCGACCTTGGCCAGCTCAGAAGGCTGAAAAGCACCTATTACCGGAACCGGGAGCCAGCTCTTGCTCCCGTAGATCCTCATACCTTTGATAAGAACCAGCACAAGAAGCACTATGCTGCCAATGTAGAGAAAAATGCCAAGTGTCCGGAAATCTTTATAGTCGATGGCACTGATAACGATTGCCGCCACTATGCCTATACACAGGCAGATGACCTGTTTGAGCCATACACTGGAAACACCCTCTCCCCCCAAAGCACTCTTGAGAGATACGACACCATAAAGTGACATGAGTATAACGGAAATAAACAGCATATAGTCAAACTGCCTGAGATAGTCAGTGCCTTTTGTCTTTTCTACGTAAAACATTCGATCCACCCTGTCGATCCGTCAGGCTGTGCAGCGAGCACATCCAGGATCGGAATAGTCATGCTTCAGACGAATCATCTTCTGGAATTGTTCCGGCTGCAGTGCTTCCTTCATCAGATTTTTCTTCTGAAACTGTTCGCTCTGTTTGTTCTTCCTCCGTTGATTCCTTTGCCTCTTCCGCTCCTGCTTTTTCTGTATCATCTGCTTCTGCTTTCGCCGCTTCAGCTGCTTCTTCTTCCTTCATTTTCATAAGCAGGGCCCCATACCTGCTCTGGCCAAGCACGACTGCCTCCTCTTCGGTTTTTCTCATTGCAGCCCGCCTGTACAGGAGCAGCACGATACCCACTATGACAAGTATTACGGAAAGCATCTGCGACACCCTGAAGCTGCCCAGCCACAGGCTGTCAGTCCTGATGCCTTCTATTACTGCCCTGGCTGCGCCGTACAGTATGAAATACAGGAAGAGGACCTCTCCTTCAACCTTTTTTCTTTTCCTCCGGAACAAAAGGAACAGGAAAATCGCGATATCCAGCAATGATTCGTACAGGAAGGTCGGATGTACACCGAAAATTTCCGGATTATAACCATTCCTCCGGAGATACCCGTCGATAACATTCCCGTTCATTCTCCACGGGAGTTGCGTTGCCGTGCCAAAGGCCTCCTGGTTTATGAAGTTGCCCCATCTGCCTACACCCTGCCCGAAAACGAGATAGGGGACGGCGAAATCGCAAAGATTAAGGAACGATATCTTTTTCTTCCTGGTATAGATCCATGCCACAAGCAACGCCCCGATGACGGCTCCGTATATCGCAAGACCGCCGTCCCTGATCTTTATGATAGATACCAGGTTGTTCCTGAACTGGTCCCAGTTGAAAACCACGTAATAGAGCCTCGAAAAAACGATGGCTACAGGCGCGGCGTAAAGCACCAGGTCAAGAACATTATCGGCAGTCAGGTCATATTTCCTGCAGCTTCTCAGTGCCATCAGGACTGCTGCAAGGAATCCCAGTGTGATTATAACGCCGTACCAGAATATCTCGATCCCAAAAACGGAAAATGCATATCTCCTCAGTTCAAACTCAAGTCCCAGTCCGGGAAAACTTACAAAATCCACAACGCATCCCCCTTATACCTGCGACAGATGATTTATGTCAAATCAACTGATATATCAGATCAACTTATGCTGGCCGGCTATGCTCAGACAGGCCTGATCACCGACATGGCGAGGCTCTCGGGTCTAAAGTGATCATGAAGGACCTCGTTCACATATTCAAATGTTATTTTATCATAAACGTCCAAATAGTCAAACATGCTGACGCCCTTGAAATACACTGTTATGAACGAGTGCGAGATCCTCTCCACGGAATTGAACTGCCTCATGAACCGACCCCTGTAAGCCCTGATCAGTCTCTCGCATGCCGGCCTGTCGAGCCCGTCTTTCTTCGCATCTTCCAATGCACTTAAGAATCTTTCCTTCACCTTCAGCGGATCGGGTGATTCTCCTCCCAGTATTGAAAAGGCATATTGCTTCTCGACACTTACGTCAGTGCCAAAAGACGAGTTGATCAGACCTTCGCCGTACAGTTGCTCATAAAGCTGAGAGCTTCTGCCGGCAAGCAGTTCCAGCACCAGCTTCACGGCAGTCTCATACATCAGCAGTTCGATGCCTTTCTCGCCATAGAAACTGCCTTTATAGCCCATCTGGAACATCGGTATCGAAACGGCAAGGCGCTCCTCGATATAATCACGGTGGACTGCCGCACTTTCCTCAGGGTAGAGCCTTTTGACAGGAGGCTGAGGTTTGCTGTGCGGGATCGCACATTCGACCATCCCGAACACGCTTTCCGGATCAACATCACCGACTGCGAGTATGATCATGTTCGAAGGGTGGTAAAACGTGTTGTAGCACATGTACAGCGTTTCCCTGTTTATCATGCTGATACTGTCGATGGTTCCCGCAATGTCGATCCTGACCGGGTGCTTTTCGTACAATGCCTTCAGCAGATTGAAATGCACTTTCCAGTCAGGGTTGTCCTGGTACATCAGTATTTCCTGGCCGATGATGCCCTTTTCGTTTTCGACGCTTTCCTGAGTGATATACGGATTCTGGACATAGTCCAGCAGCAGTCTGAAATTTTCATCGAACCTGTCTGTGCAGGAAAACAGGTAAACAGTCTTGTTGAAGCTCGTGTATGCATTTGGGTTCGAGCCCAGCATGGAGAATTTCTCCATCACATTCCCGTCTTTTTGCTCAAAAAGCTTATGCTCCAGGAAATGTGCGATACCGTCCGGAACGCGGGTAGCATTAGTTTCTCCAGGGATAATAAACTCATTGTCTATGGAACCGTAATTCGTTGCGAAGGCAGCATATTTTTTGGAATACCCGCGCCTTGGTATAACAAAGGCTTTCAGCCCGCTGGGATGGTCATAGCTGTAAAGGACTTCGCCCGCTTTTTCGTATTCAATCTTCCTGAAATCCATTTAAACAACTCCTCATAACATACTTTCATATGGTTATTGCTTTCCCGTGCTGTCAGCAGCAGTAAGGAAATAGACCGTATCAGGGACGATGCGCTGCGCCGCCGCTTTGACATCATCCTTCGTGACCTTTCTGATCTTTTCCATGATAGTGACGAAATCGTCGTCGGTGCCCGAGATCGTCTGGCTGAGGTAGAAATCGACGATATTTATCTGGCTGTCTGTCAGTGATTTGATCCCCGTCTCCATATTTTTCACGGTGGCTTCCATCTCATAGTCCGAAATATTGCCTTTTGCCATGTCGTCAAGCTGTTCGTTTATAATATCCAATGCCCGCTGCCTGTTTCCGATATCGATGCCGCTGCTGATCACCATCAGCCCCTTGAACTTCTCAAGCATCGAATAGCAATAGTATGCAAGGCTCGCCTTTTCGCGGACATTCCGGAAAAGCTTGGAGTGTATACCGCCGCCCAGTATCCCGTTATATACCATGAGCGCCGGATATTCATCGCTGCCGGGAGCCGTGTTTGTCCGGCAGCCCAGGCAAAGCTTGCCCTGTGTCACATTCATCGTTTCCGTTACATGCCTGACCTCAGCCTTTTCCTTCCTGGAAAAACTGTCCCGCAGCGTTATCGTATTCCTGCGCGGAAGTCCTGACAACAGTCCGGATACTTCCTCTGCTTCTTTATCCGTTATGCTTCCGACCAGGTAAACCTGCATCGGAAATGTCTCGATCATTGTACGGTAATGCGCCGTCAGTTCATCGGCGGTAATGCCGGCAAGGTCTTCCACAGACCCGTAATCGTATATTTCAAAAGGCTCATTGCGGCACATCTCTTCCATACATCTGTCGACACTGTAGCTCATCTTATCGTTGACCCTGCCCTCGATCCTTATCTTCAGGTTTTCCTTTTCCTGTGCAAGATACTCCCCGCTGAACCTGCCGTCTGCCAGCGCAGGCCTGGCGATTATGTCAAAAAGCAGCGCCAGCGCTTCTGCAAAAGTGTCGGTTCCGTCCGGAACATACTGCTTTGACAGGAATTCCGTGTAAAAATGGATGACATGCCTCTCGCCTTTCTTGGTCACGCCACAGTCAAAGCTTGCGCCGTAAAGGCTTTCAAGCTCCATCGAAATGTCCCGCAGTGTGGGATACGCTCTGCTTCCGCGCCTCATGACGGCAGGCAGCAGCGCGTTTTTCGTCGCATTCTCCTTCGTGAGATTATCCTGGAAAAAGAAATGTATGCTGCTCGTTTTGAACTTGTCCGTATTGACCACGAAAATATCTATCCCGTTGAATGAGGATACCCTGACCGGCCTTCCCGCGTCGAATCCCGTCTCCATCAGAACCTTCCTTCCCATCACATATCTTGATAATAATATATTATAACACTATTATCCGAAGAAAATTTTCGCATTGAAATATTTTCTCGCCAATAATTTGCGCTTTACCGGCAATAATACACTTAAGCACACTTACCGGAGGTTCAGAAGATGAGGTACACACCAAACAGAAAATACCCGATCACCCAGATGAAAAGAAACAGCCAGCCGATGAACGGCGAACGGATACTTGACATAAGTATCGGCACTGCTGCAGGACTGCTCGCCGTCACATTCCTCAAAGGCCTGTTCTGGGGATATCTGATCAGAAAGTGCCGGGGAAGATAATAAACTGCTGTTTGAATAAGGTAATGTAAATTCAGGCATTCCCCGATATTTTATATATACAGTATCGGGAGATTGCAGATGCCGGAACGATTCCAGCAGGCAACAGATCTTGCTTCTTTCGTCATATCGGTCTGCCTTTCATTTTGTATACTGGTACTTGCTGTTTTTTCAAAAACGCCGGGCTGAAATCGAGACTTTCCTCGTACCCTGCAGACGGAAGGGATGCCAGGTCCCTTATCGAAGCTGCGGACAGGAGCCTCTGCAGATCAAAGGCAAAAGGCAAAAACGCATTGCCCTGCAGGGATATCTACTGATTGGCGCGGCAGCTCCGTCTGTCCGGAGCCCATGCGGGTTTCGCGCTCCCGTTCACGGCAAATATGAGCATCAGGATACCGCATACGATAAACACTCCGATCAGCGAATATTTTCTGATGAGAACTGATGTGACGACCGTTCCCGCGAGCTTCCCCAGGCCGGCCATCATATCGCTGAAAGCCGTGACTCTCGCCATGTATTCCCGGTCCGCGGCGACCTGGAAACGTGCCGCAAGAATGATGCCGCTGACTGCTATTATCGTTCCCTCGGCGAACTGAAGCATCAACACCGCTTCATATGTCTTCGTAAATGCATAAAGGATCCATATGACCGCCGCTGCGGCAAGACAACTGTAAAAAGTCCGTGCATCGCCTTTATCCGGTCTGCTGTCCATCTGTCCGGCAATGAACATGGCAAGAAGGTTGGCGCCGTAGTATGCGGTGATCATCATGCCCCATCCTTTCGCAGTGACTTTCAGTATATCGAATGCAAACGGGTAAAAAGCAAGGTTTACAGATATGGTGCAGAAGCCGACCACAAATTCCGCTGCCAGCAGTTCACGGATCGGAACGGCGGCCATGCAGTACCTGATTCCTTTTTTCATGGCGGATAGTGCTGTCTCATGGGAACTTTGCACATTTGCGGCGTAATTGCCGGGATGGTCCGCTGCAGCTGAAAAAACGGTGAATAAGGCAGAAACAAGGCAGCAGGCGGATGAAACCAGTATCGAAGGTGCGGGACCGTATTTGTCTGTAAGGAAGCCGGCCGCCACCGGACCTGCAAGATAAGCGGCACCGCCCGCTCCCGTCAGCAGCGAGTTGGCTTTGAGAGCTCCCTTTTTGCCGGTCATCCTGAGCACGTATTTCCGCCTTGATGGATTGTAGAAAACATCAAGAATGGAGATCAGTATGATCAGCAGATATATTTGCGCCACATTGCCCGCAGCAAGGAACAGCAAAGCCGTCAGGGACTTCAGTATGTCCATTAGCACAAGCAGGCGTCCTTCACCGGATCTGTCGCCTATCACACCCGCAAAAGGCGACGCCAGGATGCCCGGCAGTGCGGAAAGCGCCGCACCTGCCGCTGCAGAGATACCAGAGCCTGCAATATCATGGATAAGCATTGTCACTGCTATGAACCTGACGGATTCTCCAAAACCCAAAAGGCCCTGGCCGGCCAGGAATATGCGGAAGGCTCTGCCGCCAGGCCCGCTGCGGTCAGTTTTCATTAAGGTACCCCAAATATCAGTATCATATTTGAATGGTATTCAGAAATGCGAAGATTATGCCGGCCCTTTTTCATACAGATGCGGCATCGGCTGGTATCTGCTGACTCCCATGTACTTTACCTGCACGTTGTCGCCGTCGGTTATCCTGATCCAGGACTTGACCACTGCGCCATCCATACCCTCAATCAAAAGCTTCCGTTCATCCGCGCCCAGACTGCTGTTTATCCTGTACAGCACAGGCGCCTTTGTCGTCTCGAGCACTTCATGGATCCATTCCACCGCCGGAGCGGGCCTGCTTCCGTAAAAGGCCATGTAAAGCACATTGTCCACCCCCTTAGCCCAGATAAGTATATCGGATCCGGTGGTGTTCATGAATTTGAAGTCCTTATTGCCATACGACACTGTGGCATCCTGGCCGTACGGGACATAAGGCACCGGCATCGTATGGTTGTGGCGCTCAACTATCTTCACATTCGACAGCACGGCAACATTATACAGCGTGGATGCGACCTTGCATACGCCTCCGCCCTCTGTGGTCGTGACCATCGTTCCGATATAGGTAGGGCCTTCCCTGAAACCTCTGTTCTTGGTATACGGGCCGATGGTGGCATTCTGCGAAAATACCTCCCCCGGCCGCACAACAGTGCCAGCCAGCAAGTCAGCAGCATGGTGCACGTTATATTCCTCTCCGGGCAGGGGATCCTTCAGGACGGTTTTGTACCCGCCAAGCATAACATATGTCTTATGCCTGGCCACCGCCTCGATGAATTCTCTTTCATGGACCCATGGCATATTGCACTCGGGGCCTGAAACCATTTCGATGCTGAGGCCTTCCCCGATGATCTCCTGCTGCGCCTCCCCGGGGACCCGGGTCCTGCCGCATGGCATTGCAGCAGCATTTTGTGCAGTTGCAAGACAAGCTGTAATAATTATTACTGTTATCAGTTTCTTCAATTTCAGTTCCATCCCCTTCTCAATCAAACTTATTTTTTTCAGCGGGGAGCGGATTTACAACAATAAATAAATTCCAGTAATAATGCTGTTTCCGGCGACATATTGTCAATTGAGGAAGGAATACCGGAACAATGTTAAAAAACGACAGGAGCAGAAAAAACATGGTAGTGCTGCTTTCACTTTTCGGCATGATCTGCTGGGGCATCGCGCCGGTGTTCGCAAAAGCGGCCTTAAAAGACATCGATCCCACAGCCGGACTGGTCCTGCGTACCATTTTTGCGGCCAGTGTCGTTTCAGGGTGGGTGATAATAAGTGGTAATTTTTCAAAAGTAAGCAGTATCCCTGCCGGAACATGGTGGCTCATCGGCACGGAAGCACTGCTGGCTACGCTGGTGGGAGATCTGGCATATTATGCTGCGCTGAAAAAAGGAGACGTATCGCTTGTTACGATCATTATGTCAAGTTCGCCGCTGATCACGATACTGTGCTCAGCCGTATTCCTTGGTGAGCAAATCACGCTGATGCGCCTTATAGGCGCCATACTCGTAATTGCAGGGATCATACTCATAGTTTGACAGCCCATGGGCCGCCCGCTCATGCGGAGTTGCTGCCAAGGACCCTTATGTACTCCACGTCAGGGTCATACGTGCCCTGCAGTTCGCATCCTTCCTCTTTCAGCAGCATTATGTAATCGATCACGTCTTTGGTGATCCTCTCTCCAAGGCATATTACAGGTATACCCGGTGGATAGGACATCACCATCTCACCCGCGATCTCTCCGGCTGAATCCTCGAGCCTTACTGTTTTCTTGCTGTTATAGAAAGCATCCCTCGGGGTGACGATCATTTCAGGACTTTCGGGTATTTCAAAATCCCTGATCTTCGGACTGCTGCCTCTGCCCAGTGACAACTGCCGCAGTGCGTTCACAAGGGCAGTGACGTCTTCTCTCCTGTCCCCGATTGAAACGATGGCAAGTATGTTGTAGAGATCCGACATTTCAACCTGGATGTTGAATTTCTCCCTCAGCAATGCTTCCACCTGGTAGCCTGTATAACCTGTCTGCCTTACATTGATGCCGAGTTTGGTTTCATCAAAATCAAAACACCCCTCTCTTCCTGTCAGTTCCCGGCCGAAGGCGTACAGTCCGGGTATCCTGTTGATCTCCTCCCTCGCCCATCTGGCAAGCTCAAGCGCCTCTCCAAGCAATTCCGGGCCTCTCGTTACAAGCTGCTTTCTGGCTATATCAAGTGAACACATGAGAAGATACGATGCACTCGAAGTAAAAGTAAGGCCCAGCGACTGCCTTATCCTTTCCTGTGGGATGAGGGCGCCCCTCGACAGCAGTACGGAACTCTGTGTCAGTGAACCTGCCGTTTTGTGCACGCTTACAGCACTCATGTCGGCTCCCACCTCCATGGCGGTCAGCGGAAAATCATCGTGGAACATCATATGTGCGCCATGAGCTTCATCTATGATCACTGACATATCATGCATATGTGCGGTCCTGACTATGGATTTTATGTCAGATGTCATCCCATAATATGTGGGATTTACAACGAACACTGCTTTTGCATGCGGATTCTTCCTGATCGCCTCCCGGACCTTTTCAGCGGATATGCCCATCGTTATTCCGAGTTCGCGGTTGATCTCGGGAAGCACATAGACTGGCATCGCACCGCTGAGGATTATCCCTCCGAAAGCGGATCTGTGTGCGTTGCGCGGCATTATTATCCTGCTCCCCGGGTCGCACGCGCTGAGGATCATAGCCTGAACGCCTGATGTGGTCCCGTTTACCAGAAAATATGCATTTTCTGCGCCGTAGGCATGGGCCATCAGCTTCTGCGCTTCAAGTATGACCCCTGTCGGGTTGTTGGCGAAGTCGAGGTCCTTCATTCCGTTGACATCCATCCTGAGCGCTTTTTCCCCTATGTATTCCACCAGTTCACGGAGCCCTCTTCCCTGCTTGTGACCGGGCACATGGAAAGGGATAACGTTGTCGTCTATATATTTTTTGACTGCATCAAAAAGCGGAGTCCTGTTCTGGTTTATCCGCACAACGATCACCTGTATTCCGCCAGACATCATCCGTGTATTATATGGCGCGTGTATCGTGACCGTGCATGGCCGCGTAGCAGGTACGGGCAGCAGGGCATTTGAGGATGCTTCGTGTACGGCTGCATGCCGGATCATTTGCTCCAATGAGGGCGCAGGTCACTCGCCGTCCATGGCTCGGGACCAGCGCCGGCAGCATCCATGCTGCCGGTTGCGGTGCCTGTTGCCTCATTCGAGCTGCATGCCCCGGCGGCATCCGTAACACTTGCATCCAATAATGCCTTGCTGCCCGTACCTGCTACGCGGCGCTTTGTATGTAAGCAATTTCAGGTTTGATTAATCTGATTGGATTCTTTGGAAGGAACAGTATGGCGCTCATTCATAACGCAGCGCTTCAATCGGATCAAGATCTGCCGCGCGTTTGGCCGGGTAGACTCCGAATATTATGCCAAGCGCAACAGAACCGAGAAATGCCAGTACTATGATCTTAAGGTCTACGACAGGAGGTATCTTAATCAGTGCTGATATGATGTTTCCGGCAACGACGCCCAGGAATATGCCTGCAAGGCCGGCGCAGCCTGTCATAAGGATGGATTCGGTCAGAAACTGCAGTATGATGTCTTTCTTCTGCGCCCCAAGGGCTTTCCTGATGCCTATCTCCCGGATCCTTTCAGTCACCGACACCAGAAGTATGTTTACAATGCCGATGCCACCGACTATCAGCGTAATGACCGCTATCACGAGAAGGATAGATGATACGACGCCAAGCACATCGCTGAAAGCTTTCTGGATGTCGGCCGAGTTCTGGGCTATATATACGTCTTCGCTGCCATGTTTCATTTCAAGGTATTTCACGATACGTTTGCCGACTTCCCGCAGCTTTTCTTTCTCAACCACCGTCACGTCGATGGATGACAGCCTTTCGCTGTTGGGATACAACTGCTGCACTGTCGTTATGGGCATAAAAATACTGACAGGGATCAATTCGCTTTCCATGATGCCCTCGAACATATTCTCGCCGCTGCTCATCACACCGATTATCTTAAGCGAGACAGAAGTGCCTGATGGCGTCCTGAGCGTGATGGTTTCCCCGGTCACATCCTGAACGTCTTTAAAGAACTTCCTTGCAAAGAGCTCATCCACCACGACGAATTTCGCCCTTTTGGTCACATCGAAATCATTTATGAATCTGCCGTATTTCATTTCGATGATGCCAAAATTCTTGTACTGCGAGGATACGCCGAACACCCATGCGTCCTTTGACTGTTCATTGACACGTACAGTTCCGTTTTTCTGGATGCTGGTCGCGATATTCTTGATTTCCGGCGCCGCTTCCTTCACATAATCCATATCCTTGAGCGTCAGCCAGTCTTTCCTGTCGACGTTCCTGTTTTTATATGTGATGCTTATGGTATTGGCGCCTATTTTTTCAAACTGTGCATTCATGTAGCTTTCAGTGGCACTTCCGAGCGCCATGATCGTGATTATGGAGAATACGCCCATCACGATCCCGAGCATGGTAAGGAAGGATCGGAGTTTATTTGATTTAAGGCTGTCCAGAGCCTGTATGAAGCTTTCAGAGAAATTCATCTGCATACCTCGCTTCTTTCCGGTTGGGCTGCCTGTCAATACTGCTGTTTCACCCTTACTTTCATCCCGTCGCTGTAGCTGGGCTGAGGGTCGATGACAACAAGTTCTCCTTCTTCAAGCCCATCCAGGATCTCAACGCTCATGTCCGAATTGATGCCGGCTTCTATCCGGCGCTGCTCGATCCTGTTCGTTTCAGTATCGATAACGAATACCATCAGGTTGTCGTCCCTGTCAGGTTTTATCGCTTCCATAGGCGCCAGCAGGACTCCGTTTTTATCCACCGTTATGATCTCGCAGGTGACATTGAGACCAGGTTTAAGAACGCCTTTTGAGTCATCCACTCCAATGATTATCTCCACCACTGTCTCGCTCCCGCCGGATGTCACTGCCGTGGTGGCCACGGGAGAAATGCTCTCAACGGTTCCTGTTATCTCCGTATTCTTATCGATCGCATCCCCCGTCACTCTCGCCTTCTGTCCGACCGCCACGTTCTTTATATCGTACTCGTTTACTCTGGCCCGTATCCGCAGCTTATCCGGATCTATGATCCTGTATGCCGGCTGCATGCTTCCGGTATACGCCCCTTCCTGGACGTTCACTGCCGCGACGACTCCTTCCATGGCAGCCATGCACATTTCATTTATGTCGTTTATCTTCTTTTCAAGGTCGGAAATCTGTAAATCCGTGACCTTTATATTTTCTTCAGCTGTTTTTCTTGAGTTGTTCCTGCTTTCTACAGCAGCCTCATAAGCCAGCCTGGCATTCTCAATGGCCGATTCGGCTTCCCTGAACTGCTTTTCCGACATTTCCATCTCGGCTTTCGAAATAGCACTTGCCTCATACAGTGCCTTATTGTCTTCATACGCCTTTTTTGCGTCATTATAGTTCCTTTCGGCAGCTTTCAGGCTGTTGAGGGCTCTTTGGACCTCTGCGTCGCCGGCTTTGGAATCCAGCGCTATCTGCTGGGTCCTCCTGTTGCTCTTCAATGTTTCGAGCCTGGAGTACATCTCGCTCATGTCCACCTCAATAAGCTGCTGGCCTTGTTTTACCCGCTGGCCCTCGGTGATCATCACCCTCGTCACTTTCAGCGGCGTGTCGAAATATGCCTCTGACTTCTTTGTTTCCTCGACGACGCCGTCCGCATATATCCATGAAGAAAGATCTCCTTTCACAACTGCAGCGGCCTGTACGCTGACCGCGCCCGAACCTGCCGTACCCGCAGCCTGCATTGCACCGGCCGTGACAAGGACAGCTGATGATATCACCAGTATGCTTGCGATAATCACCTTTTTCCTCATTGCATAACCTCCGTAAATGACTGTCGTGAGAGCGCCGTGCCGCAGTTACATCAGCTGCAGCGCCGCAGGCATGCCGTACATGGTACAGGCAACACGAATGGCAAAAATTACGGCTACCGCTATGTAAACCTGTTTCTTTTTCAGTTTGCTGACGGCAGTTAATCCTATGGCCATTACAGAGTATCTCCATATGGCAAAAACGTCGATACCCGCAAGGAGCCCGTAAACATACGGGTTCATTTCTTCAGGCGACGCAAGGGAAGCCAGGCTCGTCAATGGCGCTGCCTGGTGCAGGCTTCCCGTATAGAATGAAACGGCTGTCAGCAACAGGCTGTACAAAACAGGTATGATACCCGCATGTACCACAACGGAGAGGTATGCTTTGTATTTGCCCTCCCCTCCCATGATCCTTAGTATGATGAAAAACAGCAAAGCCATAAGGGCAAACCCTGCAGCCGCATAGACGGGCGCTGTCACGATCCCTGTAACAACTGCGCGGGGCAATCCTGCTTCTATCATCTCCGGCGTCATCTCGATGCCGAAGGATTCCATGTACTCAGAACCGGCAGCGATCGACTTCCTCAGCATTTCCTCGTATACAGGCCTCCTTACTGCATAGGGAACTGCGGCTGCCAATGAACCAAAAACCATCCAGAACAGCACTCTTGGCTTCCCGGCCAGTTCCTCCATCAGCCTGCCCGGTGAGACGAACAGCCACATAAGCCTTTTGAAAAACCCCGGCTTTTCGACGGCCATTTCCCGATCCATGCTCTGTACCCGGATATCAGACAAGTTATCAGCCTCTTTCTTCACTTCACAATATAAATCTCGTTATATGAACAGGATCCGGACAGGATGCAGGCGTATGCTGTCAGCCCGCAGCCTGTGCCTGCAGTTTTCTTATCACTTCCCTGGCGTCTGTCGGATCATCGACCCTTTCATCGCTTATGATCCTGCCATCCCTGAACCTGATGATGCGCCCGGTATGCATAGCTATGTCTGGCTCGTGCGTGACAAGGATGATGGTGACTCCTTCCCTGTTCAGTTCCTGGAATACTGCCATTATGTCTTCTCCCGACGCCGTGTCGAGGTTCCCGGTTGGCTCATCGGCAAGAAGGATGGCCGGGTCGTTCACGAGAGCCCTTGCGATGGCGACCCTCTGCTTCTGGCCGCCGGATAGCTCATTGGGCCTGTGATCCATCCTTTCCAGCAGCCCCACCTTCCTGAGCGCTTCAACAGCCTTTTCCCTGCGTTCTTTTTTTCCTGCTCCTGCATATATCATGGGAAGTTCCACGTTTTGAAGCGCGTTCATTTTTGGAAGCAGATTGAATGACTGGAACACGAACCCTATTTTTTTATTTCTTATCCTGGCCAGTTCAGTATCATCAAGCTGTGAAATATTGACGCCGTCCAGTTCGTAATATCCGCTCGTCGCCCTGTCAAGGCATCCGAGTATGTTCATCAGCGTCGACTTCCCCGATCCCGACGGACCCATGACGGCGACGAACTCCCCTTTGCTGATGCGGAGGTCGACGTCCTTCAGGGCTTCCACCTGCACCTTGCCTGTGTCATATATCTTTCCTATGCCTTCCATCCTGATGATCATGGCAGTACCTTCCTTTGCAGCTTTACGCCGCCTGTGCGGCTACCCATCGGTTATACGCACTTTCCCAGGGATTTGTCTCATACAACGGAAATCTCACAGAGAAGTTATTCCGAAATACTCCTTTGCCGCCCTGATGTCACGGTTTATCTGGTCAGAAAGTTCATCAGCGCTTCCGAATTTCATCTCATCCCTGAGCTTTTTCAGGAAAAAAACTTCTATACCGTTCTCATAAATATCCTTTTCAAAGCCAAGTATATGCGTTTCAACACTTATGGATGCTGTCTCTCCGAATGTCGGGTTGATCCCGACGTTTGTCACGCTGTTGTATAATGCTCCGTCATAAAGTGTCCTTGTCAGGTATACACCGTTGCAGGGCAGCACGAGGCAGTTTTCAGGCCGCAGATTGGCAGTCGGGAACCCGATCCTTCTTCCGATGCGCTTTCCGTCCAGCACCTTCCCCATTATCGAATAGTGCCTGCCAAGTAACATGGTTACCTTTTCCATGTCCCCTTTCAGTACGTATTCCCGTATCGCCGTACTGCTGACGATTTCAGCGCCTATCCTGACAGCCGGGATTATGATGACCCTTATGCCGTACTTCTTTCCAAGTTCCTTAAGCAGTTCACTGTCGCCACGGCCCATATAGCCGAACCTGTAGTTGAACCCGGCTACTGCCACACATGCCCCGAGCCTGTCAGCCAGGATATCCCTCACAAAATCCTCGGGTTCCATCCTTGAGTATTCCTCATCGAATTCATCGAACCAGACATGATCCAGCCTGGTCTCTCCAAGGATCTGTATCCGCTTGTCCACGGTAGTGAGCAACTGGGTGAACAGATCTTTTCTGATTACATTTTCCGGATGCTTCGTAAATGTATAGACCACTGACCTGAGGCCGCTCATCCTTGCTTCATTGATAAGGGCATTCACGAGCACCATGTGTCCCACATGCAGCCCGTCGAAATTCCCCAGCCCCACTGCCGTTGAACGTTTATCGAATTTTACGCCGTCATTGCCGAATATAGTTTTCAAGTTCGATGACCCCTATTCACTGATCAGAAGAATTTCCTTGCTTTTAAGTAATTGCCGTTCTCTCTGTGTATAACCGTGCCGAGAGCTACAAAGCGCCCGTCATTCCCGTATACCCTTATCAGTCCGCCGGCTTCAGTGTCCGTGCCGTCCGTCATGTTTATCCGGTCCGTGGCAAGCCGTACCTGCATGCCGTTCATGAATTTCTTCGCGGAAACCTCGTCAAGCACACAGGAACAGAAGTTTTCAAAAGCCCGGTCCACATCCATCATCATTTCTGCCAGGGTGCCTTTTTCTTTCCCGAGGGACAGTTCTTCAAGGGTCACAGAATCGGAAATGCTGAAAGGACCTGCTTTCAGCCTCAGCAAAAAGGACATGCATCCGCCGCATCCCAGGACGTCTCCGATATCGGCACACAATGTCCTTATATATGTACCCTTTGAACAGCTGACTTCCAACAGTACCCTGATTCCGTCCTTCCTGCAGATATCCAGGACTTCTGCGGAATATATCTCGACCTCTCTTTCGGACCGTTCCGTTTCGATACCTTCGCGGGCAAGCTGATACAGTTTTTTGCCGTTGACCCTCACTGCGGAGTACATCGGCGGAAGCTGCATGTATTTCCCCCTGAAGGATGCCACCGCGTCGATTATGTCGTTATCCGACACTTCCGGCTTTTTCCTGGCAAGCACAGTACCGGTGGTATCCTGCGTGTCTGTAACGACGCCGAGAGTCACTTCCGCCCGGTATGTCTTGTCCTTCTCCATCAGGAATTCCACGGCTTTCGTCGCCCTGCCCACACATACCGGCAAAACTCCTGCTGCCATGGGGTCGAGTGTCCCGGCATGGCCGATCTTCCTGACACCCGTCAGTCCGCGCAGGTACGCCACCACATCGAAGGATGTCATTCCCGGGGGTTTCAGAATATTGAGTATTCCATCCATATCAGAGCATCCCTCTTAAGTCTTCGAGAAGCATTTCCCTGACCGTCTCAAGATCCGAGTTCCTTGCTGTGAATCCTGCAGCTCTCATGTGCCCGCCCCCCGAGTATTTTGACGCCACCGCTGAAACATCCACGTAGCTGTTCGACCGCAGATTTACCCTTATGTCTCCGTTTTCCATTTCCCTGATCATGGCGGCCGCCTCAACTCCGCTGATGTTCCTGGCAATGTTTATGATACCGTCGGTGTCCTCATCCGCAGCCCCTGACCTCCGCATCGCCTCATACGAAACCGACATGACAGCGATCCTGCCGTCTTCGAACAGTTCCAGGGAGTTTACCGCTTCACCAATCAGTCTCACCTTTCCCGGCGAAACTGTGTCAAAAATGCGCCTTGATATGTCAGCTACATCGATACCTTTTTCAAGCAGTTCCGAAGCGATAGTGTGCGTCCTGGAAGTCGTATTGCTGTATCTGAAACCGCCGGTATCGGATGCAATAGCCGTGTACAGGCATATGGCAGCATCCTTTCCCGGGTCGGCGCCCATCTGTCCGAACAGTTCGTAAATTATCTCACCAACTGCAGCGCAGGAAGTGTCCACATAATCCAGCATGGCAAAACCGGTGTTCGTGGCGTGATGGTCGATATTTACCGTTACGGCGGCTTTCCCGAAAACAGGCTTCCTTGAGCCGAGCCTTTCGATATCGCCGCAATCCAGCGCAACAGCAAGATCGTACTTCGTTTCAACGCCGTCATAAACCCGGGCCATCTCCAGACCGGGAAGGAAGTCATAGATATGCGGCACTTTTTCCTCAAGAAACACCGAAACTTCCTTTCCCGCTTCGGACAGCCCGATTGCCAGTGCCAGGGAAGAACCTATGGCATCCCCGTCTGCCGCCATATGGGGCAATATCGCTATACTGCCGGCTTCAGCCATCGCTTCCGCTATCTTTTTCAGCATCGGTTTCTCTCCTGTTTTCCCTGATCGTGTCATTTATGAGTTTATTTATATATACCCCGCGTTCTATGGAATCATCCAGTTCAAACAAGATTTCCGGCGTATACCGCAGCTGTATGCGGCGCCCTATCTCGCGCCTTATGAACCCTGAGGCGCTTTTCAGTCCGCAGGCTGCTTCCTTTTTGTCATTCTCATCTCCAAGGACGCTTACATAAACCTTTGCATATCTCAGGTCCCTGGTGACTTCCACCGAAGTTACACTTATCATTTTGGAGAGCCTGGGATCTTTCAGTTCATTCTGTATGATAAAGCTTATCTCTCTTTTTATTTCTTCCGAAATCCTGTCCGTCCTGTCCATAATGCCACTCCTTTCGTATCCTGATGATATATATCATGCATCCATTCGAAAAAAGGCCGGGCAGACAGTATGACCCGCCTGTCCAGCCTTCTTGCCGTACTGATGCAGCAATCAGCGCTGTACCTCTTCCATTACGAACGCTTCAATAATGTCATTTTCCTTGATGTCATTGAATCTTTCTATTGAAAGCCCGCATTCATAACCCTGCTGCACTTCTCTGACATCGTCCTTGAATCGCTTGAGTGAAGCGAGATGTCCCTCGTGTATCACTATACCGTCCCTGACGATCCTGACGTCGCTGTTCCTCATTATCTTTCCGTCCGTCACATAGCAGCCGGCAATCGTTCCGACACCGGAAATCCTGAATGTCTGCCTGACTTCGGCATGTCCCAGCACGACTTCCCTGTATGTCGGCTCAAGCATTCCCTTCATGGCTGCCTGCATATCCTCTATCGCATTGTAGATGACGTTGTACAGACGGATGTCGACACCGGCTCTCTTTGCAGCCTCGGCAACATTTGGCATCGGCCTGACGTTGAAGCCGATGATGATGGCATTTGAGACATCCGCAAATGTCACATCAGACTCCGTAATGCCGCCGACTGCTCCATGTATCACCCTTACCCTCACTTCGTCATTGGACAGCTTCTCTAACGACTGCTTCAGTGCTTCCACGGTTCCCTGCACGTCCGCCTTGACGATCAGGCTGAGTTCCTTCACCTTGCCTTCCTGGATCTGCCTGAACAGGTCGTCAAGCGACACTTTTGCAGCCGCGTGCTGGTGTTCCTGCTGCTGCCTTATCCTGCGCTTTTCCGCAAGCTGCTTTGCAATCTTTTCATCGGTCACCACGTAGAAGGTCTCACCTGCGACAGGCACTTCGGGCAGCCCGAGTATTTCGACCGGTGTTGACGGTCCTGCGCTCTTTATCGCTTTCCCCTTGTCATCGATCATGGCCCTGATCCTGCCGACAGTGGTCCCTGTGATTATGGAATCACCGACGTTCAGTGTGCCCCTCTGCACCAGCAGTGTTGCTACCGGACCCCTGTTCTTGTCGAGCTTCGCTTCGATGACAGTACCTTTTGCCTGTCTCGTCGGATCGGCTTTCAGCTCCAGAATGTCGGCCGTCAGAAGTACCATTTCAAGCAGTTGGTCGATATTTATATGCTTCTTAGCCGAGATCTCGACGCAGATCACATCTCCTCCCCACTCCTCGGGAACGAGTCCGTACTGCGTCAGGTCCTGCTTCACTTTATCCGGGTTCGCACCTGGTTTGTCTATCTTGTTGATTGCTACGATTATCGATACGTTTGCGGCTTTTGCATGGTTTATGGCCTCTACCGTCTGCGGCATCACGCCGTCGTCCGCCGCTACCACGAGTATGGCAATGTCGGTTACCTGGGCACCCCTCGCCCTCATAGCGGTAAAGGCTTCATGGCCCGGCGTGTCGAGGAATGTGATGTTCCTGCCGTTGATCTGCACTGTATAAGCGCCTATATGCTGTGTAATGCCTCCTGCCTCGGTGTCTATCACATGGGTGGACCTTATAGCATCAAGGAGCGAAGTTTTTCCATGGTCGACATGGCCCATCACAACAACTACCGGCGGCCTCGGCTCCAGCTTCTCAGGATCGTCCGGCTCATCGTCGAACAGGATATCCTCTTCACTGAGGACAACCTCTTTCTCAGCCCTGACACCGAACTCCTCCGCTACGATTGCGGCAGTATCGAAATCCACATCCTGGTTGAGGGTGGCCATCACGCCGTATCCCATCAGCTTTTTGATGACCTCTGATGCAGTCTTTTTCAGTGCTTCAGCCAATTCCTTCACCGTTATGCTCTCCGGGATCCTGATCGTGGTGAGCACCGGCTTCGGAGGCATGTTCTTCGCTTCTTCCTTGCCCTTTTTCTGTTTGCCCTGTTTCTTCTTCCTTAAGCCCGCATCATCATAGAAATCGTCGAGCAGGAAGTCTTCGGAAAGGATTTCCGAAACGCCCTTCTTCTCATGCAGGCCAATATTGGCAGGCTTGATCTTCTTGCCGGGTTTGCTCTGGACAAGCCTGGGAGTTTCTTTCCTCTGCTCCCTTTTGGCTCCTTTATCCAGGTCCTTGTTCAGGGATTCGCGCCTGCTTTCGCTTCTCGCCGGAAGTGATTCGTCCTTCTGGACAGCTGCAAAATCAGGCTTCGGGATGTCAAGCTGCTTGCCGGCAGGTTTGAAACCGCCGGTCCTGGCACCCTGGTGCTGCCCTTTATCATGATGCGGCTTTGCAGCCTGCTGCGGTTTTGAAGCATGATGCCTTGCTTCCGGGCGCTGCTGGACTTCTGCCTTCGCTTTCTCAACTGCAGGTGCAGCACTCTTTACAGTCTTTTGAGGTTCGGTCAACGGAACGTCAGCAGGTTTGTCGGCCTGGGCTGCCTTCTCAGCGGGCGCAGCCTTGGTGCCGGCAATAGCTTCTGCGTCTGCCTGCCGCGGTTTCTCATCCGCCTTCGCCTCAGTATCAGCTTCCTTGGTCTTTGTCTCAGGCTGTTTTTCAACCGGTCTGGCTTTTTTCTCTTTGGCGGCATCGGCCGCTTCTGCCGCTGTTTTCCTGTCTTTCGGCAATTCCTTTTCCACTTCGGGTTTTTGGACACGCTCTGCTGCCGCTTCTTTCTTCTCCGGCTGCGTGTCGTCCTTAGGCTCCGGTTTCTGGACATCCCTGCCTGTCTTTCCGGCCGGGCCGGCAGCTGCAGTGTCCTGCTCCTTTTTGGCCATTTCCTGCTTTTTGGCAGCTAACATCGATTCGATATAATCATTCCCGCTTTTCCTTACAAAACCTGAAAGCAGGCCCGAATTGCTGTCATCGGATCTGATGTAGGTGCTCCTGGCACTTTTTGCGCCGTCCCTGCCATAACCGCTCCCGAATTTATCACTGTCATTTTTTGTATTGATCACTATCTCTGTCGTTCTTATAATACGGGGGGCATTCTTCCTGTCTCTCCTAATTTCCGGCCTGGGCTGTGCAGACACTGCAGGGGCGGTTTTCGGTTTATCCGCCTCGCTCTTTTTCTCATCGTGCCTGATCACACCGATATGCCTGTAAAGAGCCTCAAGCTCCTTTTCGTCAAGCAGGCTCATGTGGTTCTTCACGATGATGTTGATTTCCGCAAGCTTTTCCATCAGCCTCTTGCTTGTTGTATTCAGTTCCTTTGCCAGTTCATAGACTCTGACTTTTTCCAAAATTATACACCCCCATATTCTTTACCGTGATTATCGATCATCTCCAAAAGACGCTTCGAAAAGTTTCCGTCAATCACGGCAACAACTGAACGCATGCTTTTGCCGATATATCGGCCAAGCTTCTCCTTCTTTCCGAAAAATCTCATGGCAATGTTCCTGTAACTGCATATATCTTCGAACTTCTTCCTGGTATTTTCGGAAGCGTCCTCCGCTACGATGACCAGGCGCACCTTCCCCTTCCTCACGGTCCTCTCACATGTATCGTCGCCTGAAATCAGCTTGCCTGCTTTTGTTGCCAGGCCCAGGAATGAGTATATCCTGTTGTCCGTCATCCTGTTATCCGTCATTTTGCTTCATCTGCTCCTCAAGTGCGGCATATACGGTATCATCCACCGGCGTCTCGAAAGCCCGTTCCAGTTTTTTCCCCTTGCGAGCGCTCCTGAGGCATTCGACGCTCCTGCAGATATACGCGCCCCTTCCGGATTTCTTGCCTGTGAGGTCTACGCTTATCGTACCTTCCTTGTCCCTTACGATCCGGATAAGCTCTTTTTTGGGCTTCATCTCATGGCATCCTATGCACATGCGCAGCGGTATCCTTTTTTTCTTCAAACGCCTCACTCCTGTTCCGGTTCAATGTCCTGTTCCGGATCGGCTTCATCCGGACCGGCCTCACCGTCGTACGCGGCTTCATCATCGTATTCGCCGAAACCGTCCGCTCCATCAGTTCCGTCGTATCCGGCCTCGTAATCATCTTCGCTTTCTTCGGCGGACTCGTCGTCATAACTGCCGCCAATGCTGAATATCTGCTGTTCGATGGCCGCTCTGTACTGAGACTCGCTCTTTATATCTATCTTCCAGCCGGTCAGTTTGGCTGCAAGCCTCGCGTTCTGGCCTTCTTTCCCTATCGCCAGTGAAAGCTGGAAATCAGGTACTATGACCCGTGCCGTCCTGTTTTCCTCGTCAGCGTCGACCCGTACGACCTTTGCCGGGCTCAGGCTGCTCGAGATATACTCCTCGGGATCGCTGCTCCACTTGATTATGTCGATCTTCTCGCCCCTGAGTTCATCAACGATAGCCTGCACCCTCGTCCCCCTCTGCCCCACACAGGCACCGATGGGATCGACGTTCGGGTCTTTCGAGTACACGGCTATCTTTGTCCTGGAACCGGCTTCGCGGGAAATGCTCTTTATTTCGACAGTCCCGTCATGTATCTCCGGGACCTCCAGTTCAAAAAGCCTTTTGACAAGGCCCGGATGTGTCCTCGACACAAGTATCTGCGGACCCTTTGTGGTCTTTTTGACCTCCACTATATAGACTTTCAGCCTGTCATTGAACCTGTATTCCTCTCCGTTGGTCTGCTCCGACGGCAGCATTATCGCTTCGGCTTTTCCGAGATCTATTATCACGTTCCTCCGCTCGATGCGCTGGACTATCCCGGTGACGATGTCGCCTTCCTTGTTGAAATACTCTTCAAATATCAGGTTGCGTTCAGCTTCCCGTATCCTCTGCATGACGACGTTCTTGGCTGTCTGGGCAGCAATCCGCCCGAACTTTCTCGGCGTCACCTCTACTTCTGCTATGTCATTTTCTTCATACCTGCTGTCCAGCTTCAGTGCATCTTCCAGTGAAATCTCACTGTTTTCGTCCTTCGGCTTTGCCGTGACCTTTTTGAGCGCAAATACTTTCACTTCACCGGTGTCACGATCTATGGATATCCTGACGTCCTGCGAGGTGCCGAAATTCTTTTTGTACGCTGAAACAAGGGCAGCTTCGATTGCCTCGATCAGGACCTCTTTTTCTATTCCTCTTTCTTTTTCAAGTTGATCCAATGCACGAATCAGTTCCGCACTCATATTTTTACCTCCTGTAATACCTCTGTATACCTTCTAGAAACGGATGATCCGTCTGACAAGGGCTGTATCCTTCCGTTCAAAGCCCATTGTGACACCGTCATCTGTCCTTATCTCTATGATATCGCCGTTCAGGCCGAGCAGTTCACCCTCAAATATCTTTTTGCCGTTGAGCGGCTGGTAAAGCCTGACCTCCACAAACTCGCCCCTGAAGCGTTCAAAGTCCCTTTCCTTTTTCAGGGGCCTTTCACCGGGAGATGAAACCTCCAGGATATAGCTCTGTTTTATCGGATCCTCCCGGTCGAGAATGCTGCTCATCTTCTCGCTCACAGCCTGGCAGTCATCGATTGTGACTCCGCCGGGTTTGTCTATGTATATCCTCAGATACCAGTTGGCGCCTTCCTTCAGGTATTCCACGTCCACCAGCTCGAAGGACAGTTCATCAACTACCGGCTTTGCCAGTTCTTCAACGATATCTTCCACTTTTTTTCTTGCCATCGTCCATCTCCGTTCCTTCCGGCCGCACTCACGGCCTGTTGCTAAATACAAAGAGTGGGGTAAGCCCACTCTTTGCCTAAAAAAAGATATACTTGGTCCACGATGTATTATAACACTATAATTTACATTTATCAATCCTTTTATTTCGGTTTGCTTCGGTTTGTGCTGCATCTCAGAAAAAGCTCATCTGGCTGCTTTCAGGAATGCCGTCGAGGCATCCGCTCTGCTGCAGTATCTCGATGACGCTCTTGCTGATTTTCGCCCTGATTTTAAGGTCGTCGACCGAAATGAATTCACCTTGCGCACGGGCCTCCGCAATGGCTTTGGCGGCATTGGCTCCAAGACCGGGCAGCGAATTCAGCGGCGGCCTGATGCCGCTGCCCTGGATGGTGAACCTTACCGCATCGGATTCGTAGAGATCCACAGGCAGGAACTCGATGCCCCTTGCGTACATTTCATTTGCAACTTCAAGTATCGTCAACACGTTCTTGTCCTTTGCCGAAATGGCATTGCCCTGTTTTTCCAGTTCCTCTATCTTTTTTTCCACTTTCCTTTTCCCGCCTGCCATGACTGTGGCATCGAACTCATCAGCTCGCACGGTGAAATATGCGGCATAGAAAGCCAGCGGATGATATACCTTGAACCAGCCGATCCTCATCGCCATGAGCACATAGGCAGCCGCATGGGCCTTGGGGAACATGTACTTTATCTTTTTGCACGACTCTATGTACCATTCAGGAACGCCGTGTGCCTTCATCTCCTCCTCGTATTCCGGCTTGAGGCCTTTCCCCTTCCTGACGTCCTCCATGATCTTGAAGGCGGATTTTGGCGGAAGCCCTTTGTACATCAGGTAAACCATTATGCTGTCCCTGGTGCCTATGACTTCGGATATGGTGCAGACGCCGTCCCTGATCAGGTCCTGGGCGTTGTTCAGCCATACGTCCGTGCCGTGGGAAAGGCCGCTTATCTGCAGCAGGTCTGAAAACGTCCTCGGCCTGGTATCCAGGAGCATCTGCCTTACGAACCTGGTCCCGAACTCCGGAAGTGCAAACGTCCCGACCTCGCAGTTTATATCTTCCGGTCTGATCCCGAGTGGCTCGGTGGACACGAACAACTGCATGACCTTTTCGTCGTTGACCGGTACATCCTTGATATCAACGCCGGTCAGGTCGCACAGCATCCTGAGCATGGTCGGGTCATCATGCCCCAGGATGTCCAGCTTGAGTATGGTGTCGTGCAGCGAATGGAAGTCGAAATGCGTGGTTATCACGTCTGAGGAAGTATCGTCAGCAGGCCTCTGTATTGGCGTGAAATCATAGACATCCCTGTCGGCCGGGATGACTATGATGCCGCCGGGATGCTGTCCAGTGGTCCTCTTTATACCTGTGCATCCCGCCACGAGCCTGTTCACTTCGGCGTTTGTCGCCGCTATCCCCTTTTCCTCAAGATATTTTTTAACAAAGCCGTAAGCCGTCTTGTCTGCGACGGAAGCTATCGTGCCTGCCCTGTAGACGTGGTCCTTCCCGAAAAGGACTTCCGTGTATTTATGGGCCCTGGCCTGATACTCACCGGAAAAGTTCAGGTCGATATCGGGGGCCTTGTCCCCGTCGAACCCAAGGAAGGTCTCGAACGGTATGTCATGCCCGTCGCCTTTCATCATCGCACCGCATTCAGGGCAGCTTTTCGCCGGCAGGTCGAATCCCGAACCGACCGAACCGTCCGTTATGAATTCCGAATGCTTGCATTTGCGGCAGATATAGTGGGGCGGCAGAGGATTTACCTCCGTTATCCCCGTCATCGTCGCGACCAGAGATGAGCCTACCGATCCTCTCGAACCTACAATATATCCGTCGTCATTGGATTTTTTTACCAGCTTCTGCGCTATCAGATACATAACGGCGAACCCGTTCTTGATGATCGAGTTCAGTTCCTTCTCAAGCCTCTTTTCCACTATTTCGGGGAGAGGGTCTCCGTATACGTCATGCGCCCGGGCGTAGGTAAGCTTTTCTATCTCCTGCTCGGCGCCTTCGATCTTCGGCGGATATGTCCCCGGCGGTATCGGCGCCACTTCCTCCACCATGTCAGCTATCAGGTTAGTATTCGTCACGACGACTTCAAACGCTTTTTCTGCGCCAAGGTAGGAGAATTCCTCCAGCATCTCATCCGTAGTCCTGAAATACAGCGGCGCCTGTTTCTCCGCATCTGCATAGCCCTGGCCATGCATCAGTATACGCCTGAAGACCTCCTCCTGCGGATCCATGAAATGGACGTCGCATGTGGCAACGACAGGCTTGTTCAGTTTTTCTCCGATCCGTACTATCTTCCTGTTCAGTTCCTTCAGCTTCTCATGGTCCTGTACTTTCCCGTTTTCAACGAGAAATTCATTGTTTCCAAGCGGCTGTATCTCAAGGTAATCATAGAAACCTGCGATCCTCTCCGCTTCATGGTCGCCTGCGCCGTCGACGAGAGCCCGGTACAGTTCCCCTGCTTCGCATGCGCTGCCAAGTATGAGGCCTTCCCTGTATTTCATCAGGACGCTCCTGGGCACCCTGGGCCTCTTGTAAAAATAGTTCAGGTGCGATTCAGAAATGATCCTGTAAAGGTTTTTGAGCCCTGTCCTGTCCCTGACAAGCAGTATCGCATGGTATGACGGCAGGTTCCTGAAATCGGTCTCCCCGGACAAAACCCTGTCGATGTCGCATACCGTGGCTGCTCCCTTTCCCGATACGATTTCAATGCATTTCATGAATATCTCCGCGGCTGCCTGCGCATCGTCCACAGCCCTGTGATGGTTTTTCAGCGTCACGCCCAGGTGTTTTGCCACGATGTCCAGCTTGTGCCTGTTGAGTTCAGGGAACAGTTTCCTGCTGAGCTGCAGTGTGTCCACTATCACATTTCCGAACTCTCTGCCGCACTGCCTGGCATAGTATCTTATGAAACCAGTATCGAATGATGCATTATGAGCCACCAGCGGCAGTCCGCCGGCGAAATCCAGGAAGTCCCCGACAGCCTGGCTGATCCCGGGAGCTCCGGCCACCATTGCATCAGTAATACCTGTAAGCTTTGTGATATGTTCAGGTATCGGCATTCCCGGATCGACAAACGTGCTGAAATGGTCGACGATCTTTCCGTTTTCGATCTTTACGGCGCCTATCTCGGTTATCCCGTCCACGGAAGGATTCAGCCCGGTGGTCTCTATATCGAACACCACAAAGCCGCCATTCAGCGGATGTTCCTTATCTGAGCCGTCACCGGCAGTCACGACTGGTACTTCGTCATTGACAAGATAACATTCCACTCCGTATATGATTTTCACATTATGTTTTTTTCCGGCACTGTAAGCCTCGGGGTATGCCTGGACGACACCGTGGTCTGTGACCGCGATGGCCCTGTGGCCCCATTGCGCCGCCCTTTCCACCAGTCTGGCCACCGGTGTGACAGCATCCATCGCGCTCATCTGTGTATGCAGGTGGAGTTCGACCCTTTTGGTCTCTGCATTGTCAGTCCTTACATCCTTCTTTATTGCCAATATATCCGAAGCCAGCACGGTCAGATCTTTCGAGAACTTGTCAAACTGGGCATCTCCCCTGACTTTAAGACAGACACCCTGCTTTATGTGCTCTTCTATGACATCACGGTCATCTTTCTGAACAAACAGTTTTACAGTTATGGAACTCGTATAGTCTGTTATGTCGAATGTGCACAGGTACTGGTTTCCTCGCACCTCTCTGAACTCAACTTTCAATACGTCGCCGCAAATGGCCACTTTGCCTGAATCCGGTGTCACCTCGCACATCTTCATCAGGCTGTCGCTGAAGTTTTTGCCTGTGATTATATCTGTCACATCGGAGTCATCCGTGGTTGCCTTCCTTTTTCTTCTTTGCCTGGATGTCTGCGCTTCTTCTTCGGCTGTCAGCAGGCCCCTGATGCGCGCCTGTTCGTTTTCCTTGAACTCATTGTATTTTTCCTTGAACTCCTCGTCCAGCCTGCGGTCATGAAAATCCACAACGACCTTCTGCCCGAAGGATTTTGCGACCATTTCCTCGATTATCCTGTCACAGCCATGCGATTTCAATATGTCCCGGCCCTGTGTCGCCAGCATTATCTCGAGGCGGTCGCCCTCCAGCTTCCATGTGCATCCGTCAAGTATGCCCCTGCTCAGCGCGACCCTGGAGTTGACCGTGTAAAGTATGCTTTCCCGGTATTCATCCAGTATCTCAGAAAGCGGGCTTTCAGTCCGGAAGCGCAAATGTATCTCCACATCCAGCGAAAAAGCTTCCGACAGAGCGGTCTCCACCTCTTCCATTACCCGGGCAGGTATGAGCCTGTCTGCAGAAGCTTTCACTACCAGTTTTCCAGTTTTTTTATATATTCCAATGTTCTCGATCTTTACTTCACTGAAAAACTCCGATACAACACCATCTAATCCCAGATCATTCAAAACTTCATTCAATCTTTTGTTTATTGCAGTCTCCGACATCTGCCAGATCCCCCATCTTCTCTATCTCTTCCAGGAGTTCATCCACGATGCGCTCCTGGGGTATCTTTCTGATTATCCTGCCTTTCCTGAACAGCAGTGCTTCCCCGACGCCGCCTGCAATACCTATGTCGGCTTCGCGGGCTTCACCGGGGCCGTTCACAGCGCAGCCCATTACTGCCACTTTGATCGGTTTGCTGCAACCGGCAAGTCTTCTCTCGACTTCATTCGCAATCTTTATCAGGTCGATCCTTGTACGCCCGCATGTAGGGCATGATATGAGTTCAGCTCCTCCCCTGCGCAGTTCCAGGGCCTTCAGGATCTCTATCCCTGCTCTAACCTCCTCGGTCGGATCGCCTGTCAAAGAAACTCTCAGCGTATCCCCAATACCTTCCGCCAGAAGGCATCCAAGACCCACAGCCGACTTCACCATACCCGAGAAGACCGTGCCCGCCTCGGTCACGCCGATGTGCAGCGGGTAACAGGTCTTTTCCGACATAAGCCTGTATGACTCTATCGTCACCGGTACATTCGATGCCTTCAGTGAGACAACTATGTCGCTGAATCCCAGTTCCTCGAGCATCCTTACATGCCCCATCGCGCTTTCCACCATTGCTTCAGGGGTGACTCCGCCGTATTTCGCCAGTATCTGCTTCTCAAGAGATCCCGAATTCACGCCTATCCTTATGGGGATGCCCCTTACCCTGGCTGCTTCCACGACTTTCCTCACCCTGTCGCCTCCGCCGATGTTGCCCGGATTGATCCTGATTTTGTCAGCGCCGTTTTCGATGCTGGCCAGTGCGAGCCTGTAGTCGAAATGGATATCGGCGACAAGCGGTATCCGGATCGATTTTTTGATCCTCTTCAGCGCATCCGCGGCTTCGCTGTCAGGCACGGCGACCCTGACTATATCGCAGCCCGCCTCCTCCAGCCTCTTTATCTGTTCGATGGTGGAGGTGACATCCCTGGTATCGGTGTTGGTCATCGACTGTACCGCTACAGGCGCATCACCGCCTATATAAATATCCCCTATACGGATCTTCCTGGTCTGTTTCCTTATTATTTCATCCATCCTCCAGTCCGGGCCTCCCGCGTCAAATGATTCCCGGTCAGCCTGACACAAGTCTCAGGATATCATTGTATGCGATATATATCCCGAGCAGTATGATTATGATAAATCCAGCCAGTGATATTATGGATTCCTTTTCGGGACTCAGGGGCTTTCCCCTGACAGCCTCTATCCCTATCAGCAGGAGCCTGCCTCCGTCAAGCGCAGGGAAAGGCAGAAGGTTCGTGGCTCCGATCGCCACGCTCAGCAAACCGGTGATATACATCAGATATATGATCATCTGGCCAACGTTCGGAGCCTGGCTTACGGTATTGGTGATGGTGCTCACCATGCCGATGGGCCCCATCATGTCCGAAACATTGGCTTTCCCGGTTATAAGCCATTCAGGGCTGTAGAAAACGCTCCTTACTATCGAATAGGTAAAAACGCCCGACTGGACGAATGCATCCAGTACGTCACCCCTGACATAATCAAACTCCAGTCCGACCTCGTACCATTCCCCGGTCTTTACCTCGATCGGCGTCAGGGTAGTGCTGATTTCGTTACCGTTCCTCATGACCGTTATCTCCAGCTCCCTGATGCCGTTTTTCGTTATCAGCCCGATAAGTTCTTCATAGGAGTCCACTTCGACTCCGTTCACGGCAACTATCTTGTCTCCCGCAAGCAGGCCTGCCTTCTCCGCGGGAGAGCCGCTGTTGACTTCTTTCAATACATTGGATCCGTCCGGATTTGTCAGGTCCAGCAAAACACCTATCATCGGGGTGGAAGTTTCGGGATGGTATATGGGCTTCAGTTCTCCCCTGAGCAGTTTCCCGTTCCTTTTGTACTCAACCGTCACCGGCTCGCCTTTCGTAACATACAGGAACTGTATTACATCCATCGGGACATATGTCCTCTTGCCACCGTACGATACTATCCTGTCTCCTTCCTGCAGGCCTGCAGCAGCTGCAGGTGAATTTTCCGCTATCCGGCCTACTTTCGTGGTCTGGTATCCCTGGACGGTAAAATATACCGTCAGCAGGACAGCGGCCAGCAGGAGGTTCGCCAGCGGTCCTGCCAACATGGTAAATGCCCTGGCATATTTCGGTTTGTTCTGAAAAGCGCTCTCGCTGTCGGAAGCATCATCGTCCCCTTCCAGCTTTACGTACGCCAGTATTGGGAACAGCCTTAAGGAATATGTGGTGCCTCCCCGCGTTATACTGAACAGCTTCGGTCCGACAAAAAGCGAAAACTCCAGCACTCCGATCCCCATCATCCTTGCGGCAAGGAAATGCCCGAGTTCGTGCACTATGACGATTATGTTGAAAGCCAGTATAGCCAGTATCAGATACATACTGTTTCACCAACCAATCTTTTCGCCCACCTGTCTGCTTCTATTATATCATCAAGCCCAGGCGATGTATTCACTTCATGTTTCATCATCGTCTCTTCAATGAGCCTTGGTATATCACAGAACCCGATCCTGCCCTCCAGGAAAAGCCTTACTGCAGCTTCATTGGCACCATTCAGCACAGCCGGCATCGTTCCTCCGGCCTCAAGCGCGTCATAGGCCAGCCTCAGGCATCTGAACGTTTCAGTATCGGGATCTTCGAAGGTCAAAGGGCCGCATTTTGTCATGTCCAGTTTCGGAAAATCGTTGGAACATCTCTCTGGCCATGTAAGGGCAAGCTGGATCGGTATCCTCATGTCCGGCTTCCCAAGCTGTGCCATAACGGAGCCGTCCCTGAACTCCACCATTGAGTGTATTATGCTCTGCGGGTGTATCAGCACCCTGATCCTGTCCGGGGTGAATCCGAACAGCCACCGTGCTTCAATGACCTCAAGCCCCTTGTTCATCAATGTCGCAGAGTCGATGGTTATCTTGTTTCCCATGTTCCAGTTGGGATGCATCAGGGCCTGTTCAGCTGTCACATCAGTCAGTTCATGGTATTTCTTCCCCCTGAACGGCCCGCCGGATGCTGTCAGCAGCAGTCTCTCCGCATCCTCCCTCCGGTTCCCGGCAAGGCACTGATAAATGGCGGAGTGTTCGCTGTCTATCGGGAAAACCGTCACACCGTGCTTCTCAGCTTCCGCCATCACGATATGGCCTGCTGTGACAAGCGTCTCCTTGTTTGCAAGCGCCACCTTCCTGCCTTTGCGTATAGCCTCGATGGTAGGCAGCAGGCCGGCTATGCCGACTATGGCGACAACCACTGTGTCGACGCCATCGATGCCTGCCGCAGCGCGGATCCCGTCAGTTCCGCCAAGGACCTCGATTTCCAGGCCGGCCAGTCTTTTTCTCAGTTCGGCTGCAAGAGCGGCATCTCCGGCCGCAACCAGCCGGGGACTGAATTCTCTTGCCTGCAGCTCGAGAAGATCTATATTCGAATATGCTGTCAGCGCACTTACCTTTATGCCAAGGTTCCTCGCAACGTCCAGGGTCTGGACTCCTATGGAACCTGTAGAGCCGAGCACGGCTATGTTTTCAGCCATTGCTAACTCCTTTCCGGGGTTTTGACTCTTCACTCTATGCAAAAAATAAGTTTATGTAAATATAAACGGCGGGAGCAGTGAAAAGTATGCTGTCTATCCTGTCCAGCACCCCTCCGTGTCCAGGCATTATGTTTCCGTAGTCCTTTATCCCCACAGCACGTTTGATGACCGATGCCGACCAGTCACCCAACTGTGATATTATACCACATATAAGCCCAAGTACTGCATAATGTATCATCGGTACGTCCAGCACGTCTCTGAAGCACCATCCGAAAACCATAATCGAGGCAATGCATCCGGCAACTCCGCCGATACACCCTTCAAGAGTTTTCTTTGGGCTTATCTTCGGCACGATTTTTTTCTTTCCGACGGCCAGGCCTGTGAAAAAGGCGAATGTATCTGTCGCACATGCTCCGATGAGTATGAGCCAGATATACAGGTACCCGGCTTCCATCTGCCTGGTGAGTGTAAAAAAGGAAAACAGGAACGGTATGTACATTATGCCGAACAATGTGACCGATACATCCTTAATACTGTATTTCCCGTCCGAAAACATCAATAGACAGAAAAGCGCCACCAGCAGGTAAAAAGCAAAAGCAGCTGATAAAAACAAAGCTCCGTCACCGCTCAGTACTGCCGAAGGTGGAAATATGCCTGACAGGGCTATGTACAGCAGTGGCAGGCACGCTGCAAGGCTCACTGCTTTTGCCGGTCTGAACCCACCTTTTTCCAGTGCCATGCAGAATTCCCACATTGCCATGGCCGCGAGCACAAAAACCGCTATGCCCGTGGCGGTTTCCCCAAGACGGAGCACAGCGATGAGGAGAACTATCGCGACAATAGCACTTATGACCCTGGTCTTCATTTCTGCAACCCTCCAAAACGCCTGTTTCTGTTCTGATAGTCCCTGATAGCCTGGTACAGATGTTCTTTCGTGAAATCAGGCCACAAAACGTCTGAGAACCACAATTCCGAGTATGATGACTGCCATAGCAGGAAGTTGCTCAGCCTGTATTCGCCGCTTGGCCTTATAACGAGGTCCGGATCGGGTATCCCGGCGGTATAGAGATAATCCGAAAACGTTTTCTCATCGATGCTCTCGGGATCAAGCCTGCCTTCCTTCACATCCCTCGCCATACGGGCTGCTGCGGCGGCAATTTCACACCTGCTGCCGTAATTGAGGGCAATGATGAGATTCAGTCCGGTATTTGCAGCTGTATTGTCAACCACCCTTTTTATTTCTTTACGTATCTCCTCCGACAGCCTGGACGTGTCACCTATGACCGATATCCTGATATTCGTGCCTGCCAGTTCTTTTTCCGCGTTCTGCAGGAACTCCAGCAGGAGGTCCATCAGGGCATCGACCTCTTCCTTTGGCCGGTTCCAGTTCTCTGTGGAAAAGGCATAAGCCGTCAGGTACTTTATCCCGATGGAATTGCATTCCTTTACGAGCCTTTTCAGCGTGTTGGCTCCCTCCCTGTGCCCTGCATTCCTGGGCAGGCCCCTTCTGGACGCCCAACGGCCGTTGCCGTCCATGATGATCGCTATATGTACAGGCAGATTCCGGCCTGTATCCAAACCGGGGTCCTTTGCCTTACGCCTGAACAACCACATCTGTTACCTCCGGACTATATAAGGATAAACAACTTGAATGCGTTCCAAATAAACAAGGCTGTATATACAGCCTTGTAATTCAGCTATTGACATTGCACACTAAAAGCTCGACCGTTCTGTTATCCATCAGTCTTTGCCTGACTACCCTCGAATCCGTTCCATACCCCATGTCCCTCTGTCTGGGAGATGCAGTAAGGCGGACAGTTATCTCGTAGCCCTGCGCTTTCAGTTGTTCCATGGCGTCCTCCAGCCTGAAGCCGGAGTAATCCTTCATCCGCTTATACCTCCATTATTTCCTTCTCTTTGAGTTCCACTAGCTTGTCGACTTCTTCTATGTACTTGTCGGTCATTTTCTGGATATCGTTCTCGGCAACTTTCAGATCATCTTCCGTTATCTCGCCGTTCTTTTTCTGTGTTTTGAACTCCTCGAGGGCGTCTCTCCTTATGTTGCGGATCGCGATCTTTGCATTCTCGCCGATCTTCTTCGCCTGTTTAGAGAGTTCTTTCCTTCTCTCTTCAGTGAGCGGCGGGAATATGAGCCTGATCACTTTGCCGTCATTGCTGGGGTTTATTCCGATGTCAGACTTCTGGATCGCTTTCTCGATTTCCTTGAGCATTTTTGCCTCCCAGGGCTGTATGACTATCACCCTTGCTTCAGGTACGGAAATACTGCTCAACTGGTTTATCGGCGTGGGTACTCCGTAATAATCCACGGTTAACTTGTCCAGAATAGCCGGATTGGCCCTGCCTGCGCGGATTCCTATAAGTTCTTCCTTCAGGGCGCTTATCGCTTTGGTCATTTTGCTTTCAATGTCCTTGTATTCTGACATATGAAACCCTCCTTTTTGTATTTATGGATCAGTACAATGTCGTTCCGATTTTCTCGCCTTTCAGCACCCTTATTATATTTTCAGGGTCGCTCAGATCGAAAACTATCAGCGGCAGTTTATTGTCCATGCACAGCGAGATCGCCGTCGAGTCCATGACACCCAGCCTGAGGTTCAGCGCTTCGGCGAACGATATCGATTCAAAACGGACGGCGTTAGCATTTACTTTAGGATCGGAATCATACACGCCATCCACCATGGTCGCCTTGAGTATCACATCCGCGTCGATCTCGGCAGCTCTCAATGCTGCTGTCGTATCGGTTGAAAAATAAGGGTTCCCTGTTCCGCATGCAAATATTACGATCCTCTTTTTCTCAAGATGCCTGACAGCCTTTCTCCTGATATAGGGTTCCGCGATCTGTCTCATTTCGATGGCTGTCTGCACTCTTACCGGGACGCCTTTCGACTCCAGCGCATCCTGAAGAGCAAGAGCATTTATGACTGTCGCCAGCATCCCCATATGGTCGGCTGTCGTCCTGTCCATACCAACGCCGCTCCTGCCTCTCCAGAAGTTGCCTCCGCCGACTACAACAGCGATCTCGGCTCCCATCCCATGGGCCTGTTTAATCTTTTCAGCTACTTCGTTCAGTACTTCCGAATCGATGCCGGTCTTCCGGCTCCCTGCGAGCGCTTCGCCGCTGAGTTTCAGAAGTACTCTTTTGTATTTCAGCGCCATATGACTGCTACCCCCGCTCATAAATAAATTGTTCTTCAAAGAACACAAAAAATCCTGCCAGCGCACTAAAAAGGGAACATATTTTGTATGCTCCCTTTTTATTGATCTCTATCAACCGTTGATCTGCTTTGCAACTTCTTCTGCAAAGTTATCCTGTCTCTTCTCAAGGCCTTCGCCTTTTTCGAAACGTGCGAATCTTCTTATGCTGATATTCTCGCCTATCGTTGCTATCTTCTCAGCGACAAGCTCCTTGATGGTCTTGTCCGGATCCTTGATCCAGGGCTGCTCGAGCAGACACACGTCTTTGTAGAATTTCTCCATCCTGCCTTCGACCATCTTCTCTATGACTTTTTCAGGTTTGCCCTCATTCCTTGCCTGAGCCCTGAGGATGTTCATCTCTTTTTCAATGACCTCGGCAGGGACTTCTTCCCTGCGTACATACTCCGGTCTGGCGGCAGCTATCTGCATGGCGATCTCTCTTACCAGCTGTCTGAATTCCTCGTTGTTGGCAGCAAAGTCGGTTTCGACATTGACTTCCACGAGGACGCCGATCCTGCCGTTGCCATGTATGTAGGCATCCACGATACCTTCTGCAGCGATCCTTCCTGCCTTCTTGGCAGCAGCAGCCAGTCCTCTTTCCCTCAATATCTCAATCGCTTTTTCCATATCGCCATTTGCTTCCGTCAGGGCCTTCTTGCAGTCCATCATTCCTGAACCCGTTCTTTCACGGAGCTGTCTTACCATTTCAGCTGTAATCATCAGTATTCCTCCAAACACTAATATTTATATTATTGACCGCACAGGCGGCCATTATTCCCGTGCTCTCAAGGTACATACGCCCGGTTCCGCCGCCGGAACCGGGCGACCCTTTTGCGGTATTATTCTGCAGAGCTTTCCTGTACTTAAGCTCACTGAGCGGCTTATTCCGCCACTTCCGCCGCAGCGTCGGCTGCCGGCTCAGCTGCGATTTCTGCCGCAGCTTCAGTCATATTATCCGCAGACAGTTCTTCACCGGCCGTGCCAGCTTCAGCCGCATCATCGGCCTTTCCTTCGCCGTCCGCTTCTCCGGTTGAGAACTGTTCGCCCTGATTGGCCTCGATAACAGCATCCGCAATTTTCGATGCGATCAGCTTGACTGCCCTGATGGCATCATCGTTGCCCGGTATGACATAATCGACCTCGTCAGGATCACAGTTGGTATCGACAATTGCCACGACCGGTATGCCGAGTTTCCTTGCTTCGAGAATCGCGTTCCTTTCCTTCCTGGGATCAACGACGAACAAAGCGCCAGGCAGCCTGTTCATTTCCTTTATGCCGCCGAGGTACTTCTCAAGCTTCTCCTTTTCACCGCGAAGCTTGATTACTTCCTTCTTCGGAAGCACTTCAAACAGGCCGTTTTCTTCCATGGCTTCAAGCTGTTTGAGCCTCTCGATCCTCTGCCGGATCGTCCTGAAGTTGGTGAGCATGCCGCCGAGCCATCTGGCGTTCACATAGAACTGGCCGCATCTCATAGCCTCATCCCTGATGGAATCCTGGGCCTGTTTCTTCGTTCCCACGAAAAGGACGCTGTCGCCGTTCATGACGACTTCTCTTACAAAGAAATAAGCCTCTTCGATTTTTTTGACGGTCTTCTGAAGATCGATGATGTAGATGCCGTTCCTCTCCGTGAAGATGTATTCGGCCATCTTGGGGTTCCATCTCCTGGTCTGGTGCCCGAAATGGACTCCTGCTTCCAGGAGCTGTTTCATTGAGATAACTGACATATATAACCTCCTTAGTTTTTGCCACCACAGCCTTCATCCGCCCAAAACACCGTAAAACGGCACTTTTTCAGGCGTCCTGCCGTGTGTGTAATTTTTTTCTTTGATAGTATAACACACAGTTAATAAATTATCAATCAAAAAATTGGGTGAAAGAATCAGAACCGTGAGGCCAGCCGGACATGCACCGGGCATCTGTGGGAGCAATGTCAGTCCTGCCCACACAATCAGTCAGCTAACGCAGGTCAGAGCGAAGCCGTGATGCAGGCCGGCAGGCATCAATGGGCTGCGAGTGTTACAAATGCGGCCGGGTCATGCAGCTCGAATGAGGTGTCAGGCACCTCAACCGGCAGCATGGACGCTGCCGGCGCTGGTCCCGAGCCATGGACGGCGAGTGACCTGCGCCCTCATTGGAGCAAATGAGCCGGCCAGCAGTTGTGCACGAAGCACCCCTGATGCATGACCTGCCTGCATCACGGCTTCGCATAGTATGATTTTTGCATCCGAATTTTCTGCCTAAATTATAGATAAAATGCGGTATGGATAAAATCAGGAATGCCTGGCGACCTCTTTCATGAATTCCCTGACTTTGCGCTGATCCTTGAGGCCAGGCCGAATTTCGACTCCCGACAGCACATCGACAGCGAAAGGACGCGCTGCGCGGATGATGCCGCCGATATTCCCGGGGTTGAGCCCGCCGGCAAGTATCACCGGCACCGTGCTGTTTACCTTTACCGATATAAATGTATCAAGGTCGACGGTAATACCTGTCCCTCCGGGCTTGTCTTCCGTAAAGGAATCCACAAGTATGCCCGATAAGCCTGTTTTCGAAAGGACACGTGCTGCCTCGCCAGGATCTTCGATCTCGAAATCACACAGCCCGTCCGCCCTGATGCGCAGTGCCTTGATAACCCTTATCCCTTCAGGCTTCAGGCGCTCCACCACACGTAATATATCATCGAGAGTCTCCCTGTGATGTAGCTGCAATACATGAGGTCGGATGCTCATGGCGGTTTCGGCGACATCATCCGGGTTGCCGCCAGTCACCACACACGAGCATGCAAAAGGCGGAACTTTGCTGATAAGATGCGCGGCCTCGCTCCGCGTGAGGTTCCACGGAACAGGCTCTGGATGATCTGCAACAAACCCCAGGGCATGCACTCCGGCATCAATACATGTTTCCAGATCTCTTTCGGTCATCAGGCCGCAGACCTTGACACGAATCATTTCCACCGCTCCTTCAGGCGATTGGTTATCAGTATCGTGCAGTATACGTTGGTTTATAGCCGGTTCATCGATGATGTGCGAGCGCTCCTGCCAGCTCCCGGTACATTCCGGCCGGATCTGCTGCCTTCAGGATGGCTGTGCCCACAAGCACGGCACCGGCCCCTGCCGAAGCCGCCCTCCTGACATCTTCCGGACACCGGACAGAACTTTCACTTACGATGAAAACGTCTTCAGGCAGGTATCCGGCAAGCTGTTCCGTGGTGGCTACCGTGCCTTCGTCCGTTTCCCACTCCAGGATGTTTTTATTGTTAATCCCTATAAATTGCAGATCCAGATGCCGTATCTTTACGATATCCTCAGGACTGTGGACCTCGACGAGGGGCTCAAGGCCGAGTGCCAGCGAATCTTCCGCAAGCTGTGCCAGCAAGTTCCGCTCCAGCATCGATGCTATCAGCAAGACAGCCGACGCACCAATCCCGACGCTTTCTCTCAGTTGCTCCCGATTCTTTATGAAATCCTTCCTCAATACCGGTACTGCAGCCGTCAGCGCGATCTTCTCCAGCAGCCTCGCCGAACCTCCGTAATGAGTGCTCTCCGTAACCACGGATAACACAGGCGCGCCTGCCTTCACCAGTTCTACGGCAAGGTCGGCAGCAATGGCCTCCGGGACCAGGACACCCTCAGCCGGCGACTTGCATTTTATGTCCGGGATCACTGCTATCCCATCATTCTGAGATTTCATTATTAATTTATAACTGAACATCGCGTGCGGGAAAAACCTTTCATAAATAGATCCGCCTGTATTCATGCGAAGCCTCCACCAGCCTTTTCAGCTTCTTTTGCGCCTCACCGCTGTCTATGAGTTCAGCGGCAAGGCCGATACCTTCCCTGAAACTGCCCGCTTTGCCGCCTACCATCAGCGCGCCTGCCGCATTCAGGACGACCGCTGTCCTTCTCGGCCCCCTGTCTTTCCCTGAAAAAACGTCGGTGATCATGGCGGCGTTTTCTTCCGGCGTACCCGTTGCGATATCCTCAAGCCTGCAGCGCTCCAGGCCGAAATCTTCCGGCTCGATCTCATAGGTCGTGATGTTGCCGTTATCCAGTTCATTTATCCTGGTCTTTCCAAGAAGCGAGATCTCGTCGAGTCCGTCCAGACCATGAACGAAAAGTGCCCTTTTATAGCCTATCGAGGCTGCCACATGGGTGACCGTATCCAGCAGTTCGGGTCTGTAGACTCCCAGCACATGCCTGGAAGCTTTGGACGGATTTATGAGCGGACCTATCACGGTATAGAAGATGGTCTTGATGCCAAGGTCCTTTTCAGGAGGCAGGACCTTGCACATGACCGGATGGAAAAGAGGTGCATAGAGGAATGCGATGCCGACGTCTTCTATCAGTTTTTCTGCGCCTTTCGGACTTTGGTTGATTTCCACGCCCAGCGCTTCAAGTACATCTGCGCTGCCGGAAAGGCTCGATATGGAACGGCTTCCATGCTTGGCCACCGGGATACCTGCAGCCGCAGCGACAAAAGCCACTGCCGTGGAAATGTTGAATGTGCTCAGTCCGCCGCCGGTACCGCATGTATCCATGAGTTCTTCGTCCACGTCAGGATCGATACCGATGCAGTTATCCCGCATCGCTGCGGCAATGGCAGTTATCTCGTCCAGCGACGGCCCCTTCATCAGAAGCGCCACCTGGAATCCGGCGATCTGCGCATCGCTGAGTTCATCGTTCCTTATGGCCTCTATCAGGCCATAGATCTCATCTGATGTCATGTCTTCCCTTGCTGTCAGTTTTGCCAGCACATTTCTGATCACGTTACTGCTCATTCTCATCTCTCCTTTTCTCTTCTCGCCTCGTCTTATCTCTTTCTTTTACTAAAGCGACCGATCCCGCAGTCCATTCACGGAAGGAACCGTCCGCTGCCGGCGGTATGCTGCTCTCAGCCGCTTATCGCTGCTTTCATCCTGCGCACATATTCAGCGACGTGTCCGACACAGTTTTCGCCATACTCTTCCACTATCTTCACCACGGCGCTGCCCACGATGATCCCGTCGCCCCATACGGCAAGCTCCGCCGCCTGTTCGGGCGTCGATATGCCGAAGCCGATGGCGCATGGAATATCTTTAACCGCCTTCACGGCTTTGATCATTTCGCCTGCCTCATACCCTATTCTCTCCCTGATGCCGGTCACGCCAAGTGACGACACGCAGTACACGAAACCTTCAGCCTCGGCGGCGATCATCCTGATGCGCTCCCCGGATGTCGGGGCTATCATCGAAATCAGCGTTATGCCATGTTTCCTGCAGTACGGCAGCAGTTCGTCCCTCTCCTCGAATGGAACATCCGGTACTATCACCGCATCGATCCCCGCCTTGCTGCAGTTCATCATGAACCTGTCCGTGCCGTAAGTTGCCACTGGATTGACGTATGTCATAAGGGCCACGGGCACATCACATTTATTCCTGACTCTCTGCATCATCGCGAACACATCATCCACAGTGACGCCGCTGGCCAATGCCCGCTCATCTGCAGCCTGTATGACCGGCCCTTCGGCGACCGGGTCGGAAAACGGTATACCTACCTCGATCAGGTCGGCACCGGCTTCGTACATAGTATAAATCAGCTGCTCCGTAACAGTCATCGACGGATCTCCTGCAGTTATGAACGGTATGAATGCCTTTCCGCGGGAAAATGCCCTTTCAAGCCTGCTCATTTATCTGCACCCCCCTGTACCGCGCTATGGAAGCCACGTCCTTGTCTCCTCTGCCGGACAGGCATATCACGAGTATTTTGTCCCTGCCCAGTTCCGGAGCTATCTTCATCGCATATGCCACCGCATGGGCGCTTTCGATGGCAGGAATGATCCCTTCTGTACGGGAAAGGTATTCGAATGCTTCCACCGCTTCGTCATCAGTCACGGGAACATATTCCGCCCTGCCTCTGTCCCGCAGTCCCGCATGCTCAGGACCGACGCCCGGATAGTCCAGGCCTGCCGAAATCGAATAGACCGGCGCTATCTGTCCGTATTCATCCTGGCAGAAATACGATTTCATTCCATGGAATATTCCAACGCTGCCAATAGTCATCGTGGCCGCCGTACTGCCTGTGTCGATCCCGCGGCCTGCCGCTTCGCATCCGATCAGGCGTACGCTTTCATCATCTATGAAATCATGGAATATGCCAATGGCATTGCTGCCGCCGCCCACGCAGGCCATTACCACATCAGGGAGCCTGCCCTCTTTTTCCGCAAGCTGCCGTTTGACTTCCTGCCCTATTATCTTCTGGAAATCCCTCACTATCGTCGGGAACGGGTGCGGACCGACAGCCGACCCGAGCACATAATGGGTATCGCTTATCCGCCGGGTCCATTCGCGCATCGCTTCATTCACGGCATCCTTCAGCGTCTGCGTCCCGGTGGACACCGGATGTACCTTCGCTCCCAGCAGTTCCATCCTGTAAACGTTCAGCGCCTGTCTCTCGGTATCTTCCTTCCCCATGAATATTTCGCATTCCATACCCATAAGGGCGGCAGCCGTCGCAGTGGCGACCCCGTGCTGTCCTGCGCCTGTCTCGGCTATGAGCCTTGTCTTCCCCATGCGTTTCGCCAGGAGCGCCTGGCCCAGTACATTGTTGATCTTGTGCGACCCGGTATGGTTGAGGTCTTCACGCTTGAGATATATCTTCGCCCCGCCCAGGTCCTTTGTCATTTTTTCCGCATAATACAGCATGGACGGGCGTCCGGCATAATTCCTCAGCAGATCGTCAAGTTCCGTTGTAAAGTCCGGGTCGTTCTTATACCGTTCATACGCCTGTTCCAGTTCGATGAGGGCATTCATCAGTATTTCAGGGACATACTGCCCTCCGTGTATGCCGAATCTCCCTTTGGACAAACCGATCCACTCCTTTGGCAAAATAAAAAAGCTTTCATCCCCAGCATAAGGGACAAAAGCTTTTGACTTCTGCGGTGCCACCCTGATTGACGGAAAAACCGTCCTCTCGTTTTTGCATACTGACATATGCAACCCTGCTGATAACGGGCAGGTCCCCCGTAAGCGCCTACTCTTGCATTGAATTTCAGGCTTCCCTCACAGGTCCATTCGGCACGGCCCTGCAACCGCATTCCCACCATCTGCGCCGGTATCCCGGACCATCGGCCCGTTCCGGCAAGCGGCTCTCTGAATACAGGTTTCCGTACTTACTTCTCCTGCTCATCGGTGTGTTATGTATTCATTTATTTTTGTTGATTTTAACATTAACAGGCCTGCATTGTCAATTAACAACCGTAAAATATCACCACGGAATTTTTTATTGATTTTTTTAATCGGTATTTTTTCGTACAGGCAATTTATTCCAGTACCCCTCATATACTTATACGGTGACTAATTTTCCGGGAGGTGCCTCATTTGCTGCACTTCTTGCATACCCTCCTCGGCGAGGTGCTGGGCGGCATAGTTTTTCAGCTCGGTTACGTGACGAATGCCAATTCGTTTCCGCAGCCACTTACTCCGGAAGAAGAGCAGAAATACATCGCAGCATACAAGGAAGGCAGCGAAGAAGCCAGGAATATACTGATAGAGAGAAACCTGCGGCTTGTGGCCCATATCGTGAAGAAGTACAGCACATACAGCAGCGATATCGACGACCTTATATCCATCGGCACCATTGGGCTTATCAAGGCCATCTCCACGTTCGACCAGTCCAAGGGGACCAGGCTTGCGACATATGCTGCCCGCTGCATAGAAAACGAGATATTGATGCAGATCAGGTCAACAAAGAAAATACAGAGCGAGGTATCTCTCCACGATCCCATCGGAGTCGACAGGGAGGGCAATGAGATCACGCTTATAGACGTTATAGGCAACGAAACCGAGTCCGTGATCGACGAAGTGGAACTGAAACTCCAGGTCAGGCGCCTTTACAACAAAATGAGATCAGTCCTGAAAAAACGGGAAAAGACAGTGCTTGAACTTCGTTACGGCCTTCTGAACGGAACCGGCAAAACACAGCGTGAAATAGCAGGCATGCTCGGCATTTCGCGGTCATATGTGTCACGCATAGAGAAGAAAGCCATCAGGAAGCTCAGCAAGGAGCTCGAACCGGAAAGCGGTCACTGAACGGGGGCATTGTTGCCCCCACTGATCATCGTATATCCTGGCACTCCCTGTGCCGGTCTATCATATCGATCGCTTCATCGATGAACTGGAGAAGAGTCATGTCCTTTGTCCCCGCTACCTGTATGCAGCATCTGTTCATCGGTATGAGTACTTTCAGCGCCGGGCTGCCGGCAATGGCTGCCGCCATGGCAGGCGAAAGCTCCCCCAGCATCGAGTTGGCCGCAAGTATTCCTATAACGCCGATTATAACATCCACCCTTCCCGCATTGTAAACTATCGCATTCTCACCGGTAGCGCCTTCATCGGCTCCGGCCTTCAGCATGGCCGACGTGGCAAGCGCATTGGTGCCAAGGGCAATTACGCTCACCGAATCGGCGTACCTGCTCCTGAGCCTTTCAACGATCGCCTTTCCTATTCCTCCACCCTGGCCGTCCACAACTGCGATTTTCATAATAAGCTCACACCTCCCGGACCCTATCTGTCATCACGCCAGCCTGCCGCAGGGAAAAACCCGTCCCAGCCTCAAACCCAAAAGGAATATGTCCGTACCGGAATCAAAATGACGGTACCAATGCTTCCTTTTCCATGAGCATGTAATACTATACCCTTCCGTACTCTTCCAGCTTCCTTGCCGTCTCTTCCGACGGTGTTTCAGTATATGTACCGTTCTCGTTTATGAAGCGGCCTGTTATCACAGGAATCTGCTTCTGCAATCCGGAGATATAGTTGAAATAGTTGCCGCCGCTCAAGCCGACGTATTTCAGCAGTTCAGCGCCAAGGTAATTGGAGCTGATCACAGGTGCTTCGCCCCTGGGCACCGTAATGCCCGATTCGCTCAGAAGCGCCTCTGCCGCATCATTGCACAGGATAAAGTACGGCGTCCCGTAGTGGTTCAGGTACTCCTCCAGCGTTCCTTCCTGGCTAATGTTGTATCCAAGCGCCCTGTAGCCGAGGTAGTCCTCTCCCAGATAGGGCAGGTGATCTGAAAAATACAGAAATACGATGGGCTCGTCCATTTCAAGGATCGTGTCAACGAAATATCCCAGAGCCCTGTCGCAGCGCATCACGCCGTAAAGGTAGTTGTTGACGATGTTGTAGGCAGCCTCATCCATACCTTCCACGGGTTCGAGTATCCTTGGATGACCCAGGTCATCTTTGGGGTAAGGCCCGTGGTTTTCAATATTGACTATAAATTCAAAAACAGGCTTGTCAGGCGTTTCCTCCAGCTGTTCCCTGAACCTGTCGAGAGCGAACCGGGCGGCATCCTTGTCAGAAACGAACTTACCGCCTACTATCTCGACATTTTCCAGATCCATGTCCTTTTTGAAAAACTGCCTGTCAAACCCGAAGAACCGGTAGACATTCACCCTGTTGTAAAACCAGTCGTCTCCGGGATGGAACGCAATGGTGGCGTATCCCTTCCCTTTAAGCACCCTGGCAATAGAATGCGTATTGTGCCTTATATAGAAAGAATATGGGCTTGCCATCTGGGGCATTATTGCCAGCGAATGCCCTGTAAGGAACGAAAACTCGGTGTTCGAGGTACCTCCTCCGAATACCGTCGTAATGATCCTGCCTGAATAAGCCTGCTTTTTTATCCTTTTGAAGTTCTCCAGCGGATCATACCCCTCAGCGAACCTGATGCCGGGTATGCGGTCCACATCATAGAAGGCTTCGCCCATAACGGCTATGATATGCGGCAATCTGCCCTTGATCCTGTCTCCGCCGGGCTCGCCGTACTGCGTCAGGATCCTCTCTGCCTCCTCCTTGCTGTAGCCCTTCTGCCTGATCGATTTGAAGGTGGCCGCACGGTATGTGAATGAATAAGTGAACCCCATGTTTTTATAAAGATTCACACGGGAATACCTGGAGCCTGACGTCAGCCTGAAACTGTCATACAGTTCGGAACTTTTGTAGACCGTCAGGAAAGCAGCAGTGAACACGGCTGCACATATTACCGCACCGGCTGCCCTCACCGTCCATCTGTATCTTCCCGACTTAACGAAAAAGAACAGAAGCAGCGTCACTATGAGCCAAACCGCAACGCTCGCGTAAATTATCGGGCTGAAGGGCAGTTCCGATATCTTGATAACATCTGTCGCTTCCGCTCTCAGAAGGATGTCCTGCAGGATGAAGGGTTCCTGCCTCAGCTGCATCATGAAACGGTTCACTATGTGCATGAGGATGTATATTCCCCCTCCGATCCCGAATGCGAGCCAGTGCCTGGAAAAGACGTGGAACAGGACGCCGAGCAGCAGCAAAACCGGCAAAAGGTTGAGCAGATAAAGCAGAGGCTGCTGTGTATATCTTCTGATGTTGGTCATATCAGCAACGTCCGACAGCACTATGCCGATCAGCGACAACCCTGCAGACAGCGCCAGAAGAATGGCCAGATCGAGTAAGTACTTGTTTATGGAGATATAAAATCTTTTTGTTTTCAAAACGCGTCCTCCTGTTTGCCCAAAGCGGGACAATCATATCGGTTTTCATTATATATATCATTATATCAGCAACATACGTCCACACAAGGATAACGGGTCAGGCATTCAGTTCCCCTGCCCTGTCCAGGGACGCCTTTGTTATAGCAGGGCCTGTCAGTTCATATATCAATGTCGCGCTCAGTATCACCGCCCGTATGATCCGGGCGTAGTCCGGCACAAGCTGCGCAGCCAGCAATGAAAGACCTATCGCCACCCCGGCCTGTGGGACAAGTGAGAAACCTATGTACTTTCTGACTGCTTCGGGAGCTTTCATTATGGCTGCGCCAAGGGATGCACCTGCAATTTTCCCGACAACACGGAAAATAATATAAATTATCCCGATAAGTCCTACCTGCGGCAGGACAGTGATGTCAAGCTCCATACCCGAAACTACAAAAAACATGAGGAATATTGGAGGTGTCACTGTGTCTGCCAGTTTCAGTATCGAGTTGGCATCACTGCTCACGTTCACAAGCGTTGCACTCATTGCCATGCACAGGAGCAGCGGAGACAGTCCCAGCATCGATGCAAGCGAACTGCCGAGGAATATAAAAGCGCAAGTGATAATAAGGCGATTCGAGTCTTTTTTGAAGTATCGCAGGGGGATCTTGAACATGAGCCCGAGTAAAAATCCCAGGAGCAGAGAACCGAGGATCTCGCCGACCGGTTTGAGGATCGCCAGGATCAGGGAAGTCTCTCCCGGGTTTTGCATCATGTTCACGATGGCCACAGCGAACCCGAAGGCTATGAGCGCAACAGCGTCATCGATCGCAACAACGCTGAGCAGTGTCTCAGTGACAGGCCCCTTTGCCCTGTATTGCTTAACGACCATGATGGTCGCCGCCGGTGCAGTAGCAGATGCAATGGCGCCGAGCAGCAGCGCGAGTTCGGTATCGAAGCCGAACATTACAAGGGCCAGCGCAACCGCAACAGAGGCAGTCAGTCCCTCGAATACGGCAATCACGACAGGCATGGGTCCGACTTTTTTCAGATATGTAAGCTTGAATTCCGAGCCTATGGAAAATGCAATGAATGCAAGTGCCATCTCGGAAACCACTTCAAGTCCTTTGACAGTATCCGCCGGTACGAGCCTGAGCACGAACGGACCGATCAGCAATCCGGCTACCAGGTATCCCGTGACATTTGGAAGCTTCGCCAGTTTTACGGCACGACCGAACACCAGCCCTGAAAAAAGGATCAGTGCCAGGTAAAAAAGTGTATTTAGCTGCATCTTCAGAATTCAACCCCTTCTGTGCTCAGGACAGGCAACGTGAATATTACCGCAGTATCCGGCTTTGAAAGATCTCCGACGACTTCCCTTATTATCTTTTTCGCCTGCTCAGCTTTCTCATCCGTGAGTACCATGAACAACGTCTTGCTTTCTTTCCTTTCCGGGTCTATCAGCATGCGCAGGGATCCTCCGAAGATGGGGAAATCATCACCGCTTTTCGCCAGCTCCCTGACCATGCCGGTGCTGTTGAGGATAGTTGCACCACAGATGTTGTTTTCCATGAATCTTTCCAGCAGTGTATCAAGCACTTCCACCTTGTTAAGTACCAATACCATCAATTGCATACGGACCATCTCCCAAATAAAAAAGATCATACCTAAAGCGACTGCTTTAAGTATAATCCTTCAGAAAATCAAGTCAACCCGTCGGATAGATTTTGCCGGTCGCCTGCCTGCCAGGCCGCGACATTATGCCCGCAAAACGCGCTAGTATCCTTTCTCGAGCATAGCCCTGGCGATCTCCGCAAACACTGGCGCTGCCGATCTGCCGCCAAGGCGGCCGCTTTCCGCAAATACTGCCACCGCATACCTTGGCTCCGCCGCGGGAAAATATCCTGTGAACCAGGCATGTACGACACCAGGTGTTCCTGTCTCAGCGCTGCCTGTCTTTCCCCCGGCACCGCCGTAGTAGCCTGTGACAGCCTCTGTGCCCGTACCGCTGATTGTCACGGCCTCCATCATCTCCCTTATTTTGTCGGCAGTTTCTTTCGATATTATCCGGTGTCCTTCGCTTACCTTTATCTTCTTTACTGTCCTGCCGTTTTTATCAACGATTGCATCCACTATGTTGACCCTGTTTTTTATGCCGCCATTGGCCACCGTTGCTGTAAGATCGGCGACCTGCACAGGCGTGGCCAGTATTTCACCCTGGCCGATGGAGATATTCGCTATATCGGCCCTGCTGTGATATGCGTTTACATCCGGCAGATTCCCCGGAGCTTCCGCCACACCCTGCCCCGATATCCCGGTCCTGGAACCGAGCCCGAATTTCTGTGCCATTTCCACCAGTCTCCTGTAGCCGATCCTCTGCCCAAGCTCGATAAAATACGAGTTGCACGACAGCGCGAACGCCCTTTCGAGATCCAGGCTGCCATGCCCACCCTCATAGTAGGAATAACATTTGAACGTCAGCCCGTTTATATCGACAGCGCCGCTGCAGTAATAGCTGTCAGGATCGGTAAACTCATGCCGCCCGTAGCCCGGAAGTGAACTGGCGGGATCTTCGAACGGGAACGGGACATATGAGAAGCCGTCAAAAAACCTGTATATATCGTTCGTACTGCCGGTCCATCCCAGGTCTCCTCCATCGTCGGCGGCATCGTCTTTTTCATCTCCAAGCATTATCTCTTCCTCGTTTTCGAAAAAAGCTGCCAGGTCTACGATCTTGAACACGGAACCCAGGTTGTAGGCAGCAGTCGCCTTGTTGAACAGTTCCTTGCCATTGCTGTCCAGGTACTTCTCAACGGCATTCTGGTCGAAATGGGGCCTGCTTGCCATGGCAAGGATGTCCCCTGTCAGGACATCCTCTACGACGACTGCCCCCGACAATCCGTTTTTGTCCATTGCGTCCTCGACGATCTTCTGTATGTGGTAATCCAGCGTCAGCCTCACGTTCAGCCCGTTGCCGGCACTCCAGTCCTTCAGCCTGTAGCCGAACCCCTTGATCGGGTCTCTGACCGCGTCCGTGACAGTGCCTATCTCGAAGACCGCACTGTCCTTCAGTATGTCTTCATAAGCCTTCTCGATGCCCGACATCCCCACCTGGTCGCTCCTGTTCAGATACCCAGTCACATGCCTTGCCAGTGAATCCTTCCCGTAACGTTCCAGCGAGGAGATGACCGAGATCCAGTCCGGTTCCAGCTCTTTCAGCGCTTTTGCCGCATCTTCACTTATTTTGAGCATCACTGGCCTGCTCTTAGTGGTCAGGCCGTCAGGCACATCCATGCCCATCGCATCGAAAACCTTCTGCTTTTCAGCTTCCGACAGCGGCATATCTGATGTCTTGATCAGCGCCATGTATTTTACTTCCCTGTTTGTGAAAGGGATATTGTTCCTGTCCAGTATGTTGCCCCTGATCTTCTCAACACCCACGCCTGACACCTTTTGCCTGAACGCGGCCTCTTCCAGCGACCTGTCAGGCACAAGCTGCAGCATGGCCGTCCTTGCGGCCAGAAACACGAACAACAGCGTAAATATACCACCAAGTATGTAGATCCTCCTGACTGACAATCAAAATCCCCTTTCAGCGGTGATACTATCATTCTTGCCGCCGGAAAGGGGATATATTCACAGCGCCATGCTGCAGTGTTTCATACCTTCATTTTCAGGACAGTGCCCATGATCTGCAAGCAAAAACTTCATACATCGCCGGTTGATTTTCGTCTGAGTATCGTGTACGGTACCACGGGCGGGTCCATATACATGAACACGGTCATCTGGGGGTGAGGGGCTGCTTCGATGCTTTCCCCGTCAGCATTCCGCATTCCGGTGACCCTGTGGATATGGTAAGGTCCTTTCGGCGGCACGACTTCAAGCTCATCTCCCACCGCGAACCTGTTGCGCTGTTCAATGGTGGCTATGCCTGTCCTTTCGTCATAAGCTGTCACGAGACCGACGAAATCATACTCCCTTATATATGAGCTTGATCCGTACACCTGGTCTTTACCGGTGGGCTTGCTGAAAAAGAACCCGGTCGTGTATTCCCTGTGGCTGGCCTTAGATATCTCTTCGAGCCACGTCCTGTCGAAGGTGTATCCATCAGGGTCGGAAACATAAGCGTCCAGCGCTTCCCTGTATGCCTTTACTACCGTAGCGACATAATAGGAACTTTTCATCCTTCCCTCTATTTTCAGGCTCGAGACACCGCTCTCCAATATTTCAGGTATGTGCTCTATCAGGCAGAGGTCCTTCGAATTGAATATATATGTGCCCCTTTCGTTCTCAAAGACAGGGAAGAATTGCCCGGGCCGTTTTTCTTCAACCAGGTGATACTTCCATCGGCACGGATGGGCACACAGTCCCCTGTTCGAGTCACGGCCGGCCATGTAGTTGCTCAGAAGGCAGCGTCCCGAGTAAGAGATGCACATCGCGCCGTGGACGAACATTTCAAGTTCCAGGTCCTCCGGGACGTTTTTCCTGATCTCCTTTATTTCATCAGCTGAAAGCTCCCTTGCCAGTATTATCCTTTTGACTCCCTGCCTGTGCCAGAATGCTGCACTCCTCCAGTTGGTGTTGTTTGCCTGCGTGCTAAGGTGCAGTTCCATGTCCGGCGCATGCTCGCGCAGCAGGTCAAAAACGCCCGGATCCGAGAATATGACCGCATCCACTCCCATGTCCCTGGCCATGGCGATGTATTCGGCCATACCTTCAAAATCTGCATTATGAGGGATTATGTTCATCGTGAGGTAGACCCTCCTGCCGTGGGAATGGGCAAAAGCGATCCCCTCCCTGAGTTCCTCGGCGGAAAAATTGTCAGCATATGCCCTGAGGCCGTATTCCTCCCCTCCGAGGTATACGGCATCGGCTCCGTAAATGACGGCCATCTTCAGTTTTTCGAGATTCCCGGCCGGAGCCAGGAGTTCAGGTTTTTTGACGGTTTTGCTCCTGTTCATCGGTTCATCTCCGTTTCCATCCGCTTGTATGACAGCGCCACTCCGTCCCCTACGGGCAGGATGCTCGTGTCCAGCAACGGATCGCTGCGCAGCGTTTCAAGGTATGTGCGCATGTTGTTCACTATTGTCCTCTTCTTTCTTCCCACTGGCTCCCCGCTGTCAACCATTCCCATAAACAGTACGTTGTCGCTTATGAGAAGCCCGCCGCTTCTGAGAAGCCTGAGGCATTCCGGCAGAAATACGGGATACTGCCCCTTTGCTGCATCAAGGAATATCATGTCGTACGTCTTATCCAGGCATGCCAGCACCTCGGAAGCATCGCCTGCTATCACGGCTATGGTGTCTGTCAGCCCGGCCCTCCTGATGTATTCACGGGCAATGGATACCATATCCTCATCACGTTCGATCGTATCGATCCTTCCGCCTGGCGCAAGTATCCCCGAAAGCAGTATCGCCGAATAGCCTATCGCAGTTCCTACCTCAAGTATCCGGACAGGTTTTACAAGCCTTCCCAGCACGATGAGCAGTTCGGCCGTATCACGCTTTATTATGGGCACATAATGTTGGGCAGCATACTGCTCCATTTCATTCAGCAGTCCTTCATCCGGCCGCGGTCTTTTTCTGCTGCATCCATCGGTCCCGCAACCGGATCCGTTGGCGTTTACCGGTTCAGTCATATCTGTCCCCTTCCGGAAGGATGTATCCAAAAACAAGGGGCTGCAGCCGGCAGCCCTCTAGTTGTTCCGTATATATTTCTTCACGTTTTCCTGGTGTTCCCTGTACGTCCGCGCGAAGGCATGCGAGCCGTCGCCCTTTGCCACGTAGTACAGGTATGGAGTGTCGTCGGGATTGACCGCCGCTCTTATCGATGCTTCTCCGGGGCAGCATATCGGCCCGGGCGGAAGCCCTTCATGAAGGTAGGTGTTGTATTCATCCTCTATTTCATAGTCTTCATAAAGCAGCCTTTCCTTGTATGCACCGGTCCTTCTGAAATATATATACTGTATCGTGGCGTCGACCTGGAGCTTTCTCAGCGACGCATCCTTGTTCTTAAGCCTGTTGTAAAGTACTCCTGCTATGATATGGCGGTCGTCCGGATCCTTTGCCTCCCTCTCTATTATTGAAGCCAGTATGACCACGTCGTCCATGGTCATCTCCACCGGCAGGCTGGCAATCATGTCCCTGTACTGCTGCTTGAATTTCCGGTCGAAATTGTCCAGCATCTTCGTTATGATCTCCCGGTCGCTGGCATTGTAATCGTATTCGTAAGTGTCCGGGAACAGGTATCCTTCCAGCCTGTACTCCCTTTGCGGCAGGCCTTTCAGGAAATCATAGTCAAATTCTTCTGTATTTGCGCATTCGATGAATTTCTGCTTGTCCTTGATAATCTTGCTGTTATATAAAATGTCAACGATCTGTAAAAACGTCTTGCCTTCTGGTATCGTGACCTTCCTGGTCACAGGCGCGGACGAGAGGACCCTCATCATCTCGTCATATGACAGATCAGGGCTGACGATATGCGTACCGGACTTGTATGTCCCGTCATATCCGTTTATCTTTGAAAGCAGCTTGAAAACGGTCTCATTTTTTATCAGGCCCTGTTCAGCCAGCTTTTTCGCTATCTGTGAAGTCGACGCCCCTCTTTCTATGACGAACTCCACGCCTTCGCTTTCATCGATCACGATCTCAGGCTTCATGCTGGCTTCGCGTTCGCTTTTCATTACATATTCATACGAGATGGTAAAACTTACGACTATGATGGAAACCATCACTGAAACGATCAGCAGGAAGACCATGATACGCCTGATCTTTTTATTGTTGCGCTTTTTCGCAGGTTGCTTCCTTGCCGTCCCGTTAGTTCCCGCATTATGCGCACTGCCGGACCTGCGCCTGCTGCCGCCGGCATTCGGATTGCCTGCTTTTCCGGTTCCCTTTCCTGTTTTGCTGCCTGAGACCCTTACGTCCTCCCAGTCCATCCTTTCACCTCCTGCTTCCGGCCCTTATCTTTCATGGCCGGATCCAAGCCTGCTCCTTGCCTTGGCTCTCTGCTCCGTATCCAGTATCCTCTTTCTCAGCCTGATATTCTTCGGCGTCACTTCCACAAGTTCATCGTCCGAAATGAATTCCAGCGCCTGCTCAAGGCTCAGGATCCTTGGCGGCGTGAGCCTCAGAGCATCATCAGATCCTGCCGCCCGCATGTTGGTCACATGCTTCTTCTTGCAGACATTCACGACGATGTCCTCATTCCGGGAATTCTCGCCAACGATCATGCCCTCGTATACCATGGTCCCCGGTGTAATGAAAAGGGTGCCTCTTTCCTGGGCATTGTACAGCCCGTATGTCACTGCTTCCCCGTCTTCCCATGCCACCAGTGAACCTCTCTGTCTCTGCGTTATTTCTCCCTTGTATGGTTCATAACCATAGAATACGTGATTCATTATACCATTGCCCTTCGTATCGGTCAAAAACTCCGACCTGTATCCGATCAGGCCCCTTGCAGGTATCTTGAACTCAAGCCTCATGTATCCGTCCGCCGCCGACCTCATATCCAGCAGTTCGCCCTTGCGGCTGCCCAGCTTCTCCATCACTGTACCCATGTATTCTTCCGGTACATCGATCATCAGCAGTTCCATCGGCTCACATACAACCCCGTCGATCTCCTTCAGGATAACTTTTGGCTTCGAGACCTGGAACTCATATCCCTGCCTTCTCATCGTCTCGATCAGGATCGAGAGATGGAGTTCGCCCCTGCCTGAAACCTTGAAGGAGTCCGGGCTTTCAGTCTCCTCCACACGGAGGCTCACATTGGTCTCAAGTTCCCTGAAAAGACGGTCCCTCAGATGCCTGGATGTGACATATGTCCCTTCCTTTCCGGCAAAAGGACTGTCATTGACACTGAATGTCATGCTGACGGTCGGCTCTTCTATGTCGACGAAAGGCAGCGGCTCGGGTACTTCGGCATCACAGACCGTTTCACCTATGTTGATGTCGCTTATCCCTGAAACCGCAACTATTTCCCCGACACCAGCCTCTTCACGTTCAACGCGCTTAAGTCCTTCAAACACGTACATCCTGCTTACCTTGGCACGGAACACGGTCCCGTCCTTTCTGCATACCGCTACCTGCTGTCCGGTACTGATCTTTCCCCTGTCGACCCTGCCGATGGCTATCCTGCCGACATAGTCATCATAATCTATGTTTGAGACAAGCAACTGCAGAGGTTTGTCCTCCTCGCCCGCAGGCGCCGGGACATGTTCCGTGATGATCCTGAACAGCGGTTCCATGTCACGCCCCTCATCGCAGGGATCGAGCACGGCATATCCTTCCCTGGCAGATGCGTAAACAACAGGGAATTCAAGCTGTTCATCGTCGGCGCCAAGTTCTATGAAAAGGTCCAGCACTTCATCCACTACTTCGGCAGGCCTTGCTTCCGGCCTGTCTATCTTATTGACGACAACAATGGGCTTTAGGTTCAACTGGAGCGCCTTCCTCAAAACGAAACGGGTCTGCGGCATGGGTCCTTCGAAAGCATCGACCAGCAGCAACACACCGTCCACCATTTTGAGCGACCTCTCGACTTCGCCCCCGAAATCTGCATGTCCGGGGGTGTCCACTATATTTATCTTAATATCCTTATATCTGACCGACGTGTTTTTGGCCAGTATGGTGATCCCGCGTTCCCTTTCCAGGTCGTTGGAGTCCATCACCCGTTCCTGTACCTGCTCGTTTTCCCTGAATATGCCGCTCTGGCGGAGCATCCCGTCAACGAGTGTCGTCTTTCCGTGATCTACATGTGCAATTATTGCTATATTTCTTATATTATTCCTGTTTTCCGTCACTTTATCCTTTCCTTTCTGTCAGCTGCCAATGAAGCTTACATCCTGGCCGAGTCTGAGCTGATTTGCCGCATCCGTCGCTATTATGGCGTTCCGCGGAAGCAGCAAAATAAATTTTAAAATATCAAAACATCCATGTCAACAAAATCAAAACTCCCGGGCCAATCAGGCAGCGGGAGCAAAATGCGGTTATACGGCTGGTCAGCAGACCGCCGTTGCATTCATTCATTGCCTGACGGTGTCCCATGCAGAAGGTCCGTATCTTTCATATTATCGATTATCTCCAGGAAAACCGAAACTATATGGGAATCGAACTGTGTGCCTGCTCCGTTCAGCAATTGCTGCTTTGCTTCTTCAACAGTCAGCCTGGATCTGTACGCCCGGTCGGACAGCATTGCATCGAAGGCATCAGCTACCGAGATTATCCTTGCAAGCAGCGTGCCTTCACTGATGAGCCTCCATGCCAGCCCGTTCGCTCTCCTGTTGAACTCGTCATATGTCAGCGATTTGTCTGCGTAATACACGGCGTTTTTGTGCGGAGTCCTCTCCGCCTGCTCTTCGAACAGCCGGATGATGGTTTTGCCTGAAGGATAATCACATGAAGTTTTGTTGAATTCATACAGTACCTTCTTTTTCTCAATTTCAGACACCATCTCCAGTTTCGCCACGCTTTTGGCCGGATCGTCCAGCCCGTGCCAGAGTATCCTTATCATGTGATCGTGCAGGAACTCGATCTCCTTTTCGGTGAAAACATCGGTAAGGTAATCATAATCCACAACGATAGAACCGTCATTCTCACGGTCATTGACATGTATGACGAGGGATTGCTTCTGGTGTCCGCAGAAATGCCACCTGCCTTCATTCTGTACGACATCCTCCTTGTTGAGCTTTCCGTTCTGATAGGAAAGAGTGATGTCATACAGGTCCGTTATTCCTTCGAACCTTTCGCGCAGATCATCGATTATCATGTTGTAGGAATATTTGTGGTGCCTGAGAGCTTTCATCCATTCCTTCGTGGCACTGTCCAGGAAGTCCGCGAAACTGAGGTCCGTATCCGCAAATATCCTCACAGGTACTGTGCTTATGAACATCCCCATTATCTTTTTATGAGCTGCATTCGACCTGTTCAGTACAGGAACTCCGATAATAATATCTTCCTTGTTCAATACCCTGTTGAGATATATGGTCAGGGCACAGAAAAACAGCATGAACACCGATGTCCGGTTTTCACTGCAGAATTCTGTTATTTTTTTGTTCAGCTTGTCGGGCAATACAAAAGACTTTCTTTTTGCTGCGGATGACGGAGTGTTAGTTTTGCGTGTCTTGAGAGCGGTTATCTCAGGATAACTGTTGAAGGTTTCCTTCCAGAACGACCTGTCCTTTTCGAATTTATCGGAATTCATGTATTTGATCTCATCTTCTATGAATATCCTGTAGGATGGCGGAGGGTCAAAACCGGCGAAGCTTCCGTCAAGCATTTCTGAGTAGATCCTGCAGATGTCGTTTGCGACATTTACTATCGACCATGCATCGCAGATAAGGTGGTGGAATTTCAGATAAACCTGCTTCCCTGTCACTGATCCTGATAATGCAGATCTCATAAAGTTCTGAATCGATAAGTCTGAAAGGTGTACGTGTCCTTTCAGTGTCCCATTTGTAAAGCGCTTCTTTTCCTGAAGACGAGAAATCGAGTATCTCTGTTTCCCTGGGCACAGACCCGGAATAATACTGCATGGGCTCTCCGTCGACTTCCCTGAAACGAAGCCGCAGGGTGTCATTGTTCTCAACATATATGGTGACGGCTCTTTTCAGAAGCGTATAGTCGATATCGCCCCTCAGCTTCAACGTACCTGCGATAACGTTTATACTGGTATCCGGGAACATCTTTTCAGTATACCAGATACCCAGCTGCGGCTGAGTAAGAGGGAAAAACCCGATATTCTCTCTCAAGGATTTCACCCCGAAATAATTAGTTTATATGCCATATTATGGCATCCATCATTAGCATTATATTGCTTTATCCGACTAATTTCAAGATGAATTGTGAAATTTGTTAAGATTTGCATAAAAATAGCATATTATTTCAGTGTAACGATGGTCACTCCGGCTTCACCTTCACCATACTGGCCAAGCCGGAAACTTTTGACATGGTGGTTCGTCCTGAGGAACTGGTGGACGCCGTTCCTGAGGGCGCCGGTGCCTTTGCCGTGGACGATCGTCACTTCGGAAAGGCCCGCGAGTGCCGCATCGTCAAGGTACTTACCCAGGATGATGAGCGCTTCTTCGACATTCATGCCCCTTATATCGGTACGGGGCGATATATTCATGGCCTTGGAAACTCCGATGGACGCGGCGCCGCTCCTCTGGATCTCGTAAGACTGTTCATCCACCAGTTTCAGATTAGAGACATGGACATTTATTTTCAATATCCCGGCCTGGACAAGAGCCTCTCCGTCCTTGTCCGGCGGCGATATGACTGTCCCTTTCTGGTTCAGGTCTATAATCAGCACAGTGTCGCCTGGCTTCAGGTTTTCAGGCGGCCTGACATAGCCCTTGCGCGGAAGGATGGTTTCCGCCAGTGATTCTTCTATCTTGCCAATACTGCTCCTGAGTTTTGCTTTTGCCTCTTCTGCCGCCCTTCTCCTCTCCTTCTCTTCCTGAAGCTTTGCTGCGTGCTTCATTTCCTCCAGGATATCCTCGGCCTCTTTCCTGGCATCGAGCAGTATCTTCCTTGCCTCTTCCCTCGCTTCCCGCAGGAATTTCTCTCTCTGCGAACTGAGCCTGTGCTTCTGCTCCTCAAGTTCCTTCTTCAGCTGCTCTATCTCAAGCCTGAGGCTTTCAGCCAGAAGCCTTTCCTGTTCGGCCTCCATCCGGTTCTTCTCAATGGTCATCAGGACATCTTCAAACTTGATCTCCTCTCCGGTAAGGAATTCCCTGGCTCTCTCAAGTATGTCCTCTGAAAGCCCGAGCCTTTTGGATATGGCAAATGCATTGCTCTTTCCCGGTACGCCGATCAGCAGCCGGTATGTAGGCCTCAGCGTTTCGACGTCGAATTCACAGCAGGCGTTTTCCACTCCCTCAGTGGTCAGGGCGTACACTTTAAGTTCGCTGTAGTGAGTCGTTGCGATAGTGACAGCACCTCTTTTATGGAGGTTTTCAAGTATGGACATGGCAAGTGCGGCGCCCTCCACCGGATCTGTCCCGGCGCCGAGTTCGTCAAAAAGCACAAGGGACATATCGCCCGCTTTTGACAATATCTCCACGATATTTTTCATGTGGGACGAGAAAGTGCTCAGGCTCTGTTCGATACTCTGCTCATCGCCTATATCCGCAAATACGCTGTCGAATATGCTCATCTCGGTGCCTTCAGCGGCCGGGACATGCAGCCCCGACTGGGTCATGAGAGTGAACAGGCCGACGGTCTTGAGGGTCACCGTTTTTCCCCCGGTATTCGGCCCGGTGATGACCAGGGTCGTGAACCCGTCCCCTATCCACAGGTCGATGGGAACGACTGTCCTGCTGTCAAGCAGGGGATGCCTGCCCTTTTTGATATTTATCCTTTTGTTCCTGTTGAGTCTAGGGCATACACAATTGAGATCGAGGCTCAGCCTTGCCTTGGCAAATGCGAAATCCAGCTGTGCGAACAGCGTTATGTTGGCTTTCAGCGGTTCGATGATGCCTGCGACTTCACCTGTAAGTTCCTGGAGTATCCTCTCTATTTCCTGCTGTTCCTTTATCCTGAGCTGCTTAATATTGTTGTTTGCTTCGACGACCGCCATAGGCTCGATGTAGACCGTGGCGCCGCTGGCTGACGAATCATGCACCAGGCCGGGGATCTCGTTCCTGTACTCGGCCTTGACAGGGATCACATACCGGTCTCCCCTGATGGTGACGATCGCTTCCTGCATGAACTTCTGGTATTTTGCGGAATGGATCATCGAGTTCAGCCTGTCCTTCAGGGACTCCTGCTCCTGCCTGATCCTTCTCCTTATGTTCGCAAGCGTGCTGCTGGCATTGTCGGATATCTCCTCGTCACTGATGATCGCAGCGTCGATGCTGTCTTCGATACGTTTGTTGGGTGTGAGGGAAGAAATGAGATCCCTTATGTGATTACTTCTCTCATCCGCCCGTGGATCGGCTTCAGCGGCATAATTCTTCAGGTTGCGGGCAGCCCTCAGCGTATCGGCCACTCTCAGGAGTTCACCGGGGTTGAGGGTAATACCCAGTTCTGCCCTCCTGAGCGTATCCCTTATGTCGTGGATGCCTCCCAGAGGCGGACTTCCTCTTCTCAGCACAAAATCCACCGCATCGGTGGTCTCTTTCAGCATCCTCTCCACTTCTTCAGGTTCCGTCCGCGGCATGAGAGCAGCGGCAAGCTCTTTCCCCAGTTCAGAAGCGCATGACGATACCAGTTTTTCTTTTATTTTAGCGAATTCGAGGATTCGCAGCGTTCTCTCTTCCATGGCATCCTGTTCCCTGTCTGTCCGTATTTCGGTCATCTCTTCAGTATTTTCGCCCTGAGCCTGTCACGGTAATAGTTTATGAATAAAGTGTACACAAAATCATAAACGAGGAAAATGATTTCACCGGCAATTACCAGGGCCACCCACGGGAACCTGGAGGTCAGTCCGGCTTCAAACAGGCTTTTGGCGGCCAGGATGATGATAGCGGCGCAGGCGTTGAAAAAGACGACCTTCAGGACATATTCTATTACAATGCGGTTGAGTTTTTCAATGTAAAATTTGATTATACCGTATACTCCGAAGAAGAGTGCATATGGGACTATGCTGATCTTGTCCGGCACGATTATGGATCCAAGGATGGCGGTGGCTGCGTAGAATATCCAGCCTGCCCTGATACCTCCTTCTATTATCGCAATGGAAACGAAAAAGGAACTAAGCGCATATAATGATATCTTGCTTGTAGGCAGCACATCTGCCAGCAGCAGGCATATCACGGCAAGCGCTCCCAGGACTCCGTTCAGCGCGATGATTTCAGTTCTGAGGGATCTTCTCATCCAGGCTTCCTCCCACCTGTCAGCAGCAACTGATCAGATCGCCGCCCATGCATTCGCAGCAGCAGTCGGAACACCACAGGCACTGGCAGATCGTGCACAGATCGGGTTCGCTCCTGTACGTCCTTGTGTTGAACGGATTAGCCCGGTATGCATTATATGAAGCGTTCATCCTTTCCAGAGCGCTTCTGTATTCATAATTGGCCGGATCCATGTTTACAGCTCTCTGGATATGCGTGTATGCTTCGTTATACCATCCCTTGCGCATGAATATCAGGCCTTTGAGATAATACCATTCGGCAGGACGGCTGCGCGAACTGTCCAGCATATCCTCGGCCAGCCTGATATTGCCGCTGTTTATGTGAGACTTCACCTGCCTGAAGAAATCACTTCCGCTGTCGCTCCAGCCGCCGTTTCCGCCGCGGCCGTATGACGATCCGCCGTACTGGCCGCTGCCGCCTGAGGAAATGTTTTTCATGAGGTAATCATAAGCTTCATTTATTTCCCTGAGTTTTTCCTCGGCCAGCTTGGACAGCGGATTGTCCCTGTACTGGTCGGGATGATACTTTTTGACCAGTTCCCTGTATGCCTTTTTTATTTCTTCCTCGCTCGCGCCTTCCCTGATCCCGAGCACTTCATACGGATTCTTCAACTTCGCCGCATCTCCTTATACCAAGAATATTTTCCGTTTTTCTTAGCATTCCGATATATATTATATTTTCAAGTATACCCCTGTTTAATTTGACATCCAGCAGTTCAAAAGCCCTCGAAATCTCGTTGAGCGTGTAAAAAAGAGTAAACGCGGCTTTTTCCCGTATCTGGCCCCTGAACTCCTCCACATCCTGGCCATTGTAACCAAACTGATAAACGAACGGATTATAGTTGCCGCTTTTTATGTCTTTCTCAATGTCGTCGAATGCGTCCAGCAGGTATATCCACTTGCCAAGGTTGTAGCCGAGCCACCTGAGGACCTTTCTCGTCTCCTCGCCGGTACACAGAGGTTCATATGCAGTGATTTCCTCCATCATCCTTGCAAACGGCTCTGCAGCCATATCCATCGAACCGCATTTCTGCTTTTCCAGGCGGATGAGCTCTCCTAGCCGCTGCTCCATTAAGCAGCATTTGTCGGGGTATTTTTTCCTGAGCCTGCCGAAAGACCTCTTCAGCATGGCAAGGGCCGCGGCTGAAACAGCCGAATCCCTGTCTCGCTTTTTGTCTTCCAGATTATAATACGCCAGTATGATGTTTATGTCTGAGGCATAGTCCACGGCTGAACTGCCGCTTATAACATGTCTTCTTTCAAAGGGATGCAGAGGGCAACGCTTCCTCAGGGCCTGCACCTTTTCGCCTGCTGCCGCCGACAGCAGGACGGCCAGGAACGTGGTGTCATAGCTAAGTGTAAGCCGCTTCAGCTGACCGCAGCGTCTGCCTATAGACCTGCATACTCCGCAGTAATAAGCCCTGAAAAGCTCGTACTCTTTTATTTTCATTTCCGGTTTTTCCGGAACGACATATCCGAACATAGGATCCCTTTACTGATTCTGCTGCTTGATTCTGAGATATGATCTGAAATACATGAAAAACGCGAACAATGTGGCTATCACGGCCAGTATGAACGCCAGCTGGTTTACCGGTATGCCGAACAGTGTCCATCTGCCGAAAGGCTCATTGAATATAAGCATTATGATCGCAAGGTAAAAGATAACCGTGGTCATTTTCCCGTACCAGTTGGCGGAAACCACGTATTTTTTCTGCCTGTACAGGACCAGTGCACCTACGCCCATGAGGACCTCTTTTGCCAGGATCACCAGTACCAGTTCTATCGGAATTATCTTCAATCCCAGCGACAATATGACGACTGCCGTTATCTGCATCAGTTTGTCTGCAAGCGGATCGGCTATTTTCCCCCATGATGTTATCAGGTTGTATTTCCTGGCAATATAACCGTCCAGCACATCGGTGAGTCCGCCTGCAAGGAACAGCAGCACTGCAACGATGTAATTGCGTATACTGAGAAAATATGCAAATGCAGGTATCAGCAGAAACCGCAATACTGTCAGTATATTCGGGATATTCATGTTTCACCGCCTGTTTCGTTTATACAGAATAGTTTACCATATAAATCCGTCGTTGTACAATCAAACGGCCTGTGAAATTATACGGCTGCGTAGGTCAATTGTCTTTTGCCGCCTTTTCTATCAGTTCGTAAACATCGGGCATGTATTTTTTGATGTTTACCGGCTTCAGATCCTTCCTGGTCCAGCAGTGCAGCGTCTCTCCCTCGGCCAGTACCCTGCCGTCTTCCGCCCTCACCGCCTGGTAGCTGAAGCACAGCCTCGTACCGGTATACTCTTTTATCCATGTTTTTATTATGATGTTGTCTTCATACCTGGCAAATCCCATATACCGGCATCTGAGTTCGAGAAGCGGCAGCATCGCGCCCTTCTGCTCTATAACCGAATAGGGCATGCCTACCTTCCTTATGTAATCAGTCCTTCCGGCTTCGAACCATATCGGGTAGTTGGAATGGTGCACCACTCCCATCTGGTCAGTCTCAGCATATCTTACAACCAATGGAGTTTCCGATACGAACATGATACCTCCCTGACCCTGCATCCCTTTCAAAAATTAAGCCCGTGTCATGGAATACACGGGTCTTACTTGAGTTATCTGTTTCGGCAATCCCATCAATAGCCCTTTTCGATAATGACACTGTGGGCCTCCTCGACTTCGGCCTCCGGAACAAGTACTTCATAGTAGTTGTCGCTGTTGTCGTGGTTTTTGCTGATTGGTCTCAGTTTAACGAGAATTCCTTCTTCAGTGAGCAACTCCTGCAGTGCAGTCGCTATTTCCTTGCTTTGTGCCATGTATACTACAGTCCACATAAAAACACGCCCCTTTTCGGACTATTCGCCGGAAATGATCTCACCGTGGCGGCATAGAATCCTGGATTTACCTCTCACCTTTATCGCCGAAGTATTCTCCGTAAACTGTGCCAGCAAAACTTCTCCCTTATCAAGTTTTTCCGTATGATGGAACTTGGTGTCCCTGCCTCTGGTAAGACCTATGACGTTTACTCCGTTTTCTTCAGCCTTTACTACGATGAATTCCCCCATCAGCCTGTCCAATTCCCATTCCAAAAAAACCACCTCGAAATTACTATATATTATTTCACCTGAAAAATCAACATTTTATTTTGGTCCGACATCGCCCGAAGCCCTATTACAGAGGGCTTTACCGAGTTTTTCACCCTTTTTGCCGTGCCTTCATGACCAGCTTCACGTTTTCCTCCCCGAATCTTTCTACAAGTTCTCTTCGCAGTGTTTCACACCAGTCGACACGATATTCCCCGGTATCTGATATGGTAATATTTCCCATGCCATCAGCATGGCAAAAAACCACCGGGGTTTTTCCATTGAAGAATTTCAGCAGTGAGAACACCGACTGCATAATATCGCTGTCCTGAGGCAGATCGCTCTTTACATAGAGTATCTCATGACGTTCCGTTCCTGCCGCAGAACCGTTTCCGCAGACGGTATGCACGCTGTCCCGGACTTCTTTTTTCCTCAGCGTTCTCACGTTTTCACATATGATTTTGGGCGCTTCCTCTTCCTTTATGCTTATGCGTCCGTCTATTATGACAGCATTTTCGCCGGCAAGCAGGTTTTTATATCTGCTGAGCACGGTCGGGAACACGATCACCTCCATGCTCCCGTAAAGGTCCTCCAGTGTTACGAAAGCCATCAGGTTGTTGCTCCTTGTCGTTTTCGTCTTCACATCGGTGACTATGCCGCCTACCGTGACCAGCATCCCGTCGATGAGGCCGGTTCCTCCCGAGCCTTCATCCTCCCCTTCGCTTCCGTATGAATTGATTTCCTTGCTGCTGACCGTTATCTGCTCCATCAGTTCATCCCTGAATTCATCAAGAGGATGGCCGGATATGTACAGTCCCAGCATCTCTTTCTCCATCGAAAGGAGCATTTCCCTTGAAAACTCCTTCAGATCAGGATAGCTCTCCTCAGCCTTCATCGACTGCATCTGTCCCGACATCTCGAAAAGTGAGAGCTGTCCTTCCACTCTGCTCTTTTTGTTCTGCTGCGCGCTTTCCAGCAGCTTTTCGTAAACAGCCATCATTTTCGACCTGTATACGCCGAACGAATCGAACGCACCGCACTTTATAAGGCTTTCAACGCACCTCCTGTTGAAATCCCTCTCACCGATACGTTCGCAAAAATCGTAAAAGTTTTTGAAGGGTCCTCTTTTGTTCCTCTCATCGATAAGCTCCCGCACTGCGCTTTCCCCGACATTCTTGACGGCAGCCATCCCGAACCTGATTTTGCCGTTTGCCACCGTGAACCTGACGTCGCTTTCATTGACGTCCGGCGGCAGTACTTCGATGCCTTCCTGCCTGCACTCCTGCACATAGTAGGATATTTTGTCGCTGTTGCCCACAAAACTGTTCAGCGTTGCCGCCATGAACTCGACCGGATAATAGTGTTTCAGCCAGGCCGTCTGGTATGCCACGACGGCATACGCGGCCGCATGGGATTTGTTGAAGGCATAACTGGCAAAATCCATCATCTGGTCGAATATGCGGCTTGCCGTCGTTTCATCTACGCCGTTCCTGACCGCGCCCTTTACGACCACGTTGCCATCCTCGTCAGTGATGCCGTAGATGAAGTTCTCACGTTCCTTCTGCATGATATCATGCTTTTTCTTGGCCATAGCCCTGCGCACAAGGTCCGACCTGCCATACGAGTATCCGGCAAGTTCCCTGACTATCTGCATCACCTGCTCCTGGTACACGATACAGCCATATGTCACATCCAGTATTTTTTCAAGCAGCGGATGTTCATATGTCACCTGGTCCGGATTGTTCTTGTTCCTGATATACTTGGGTATTGAATCCATCGGGCCCGGCCTGTACAGTGAAATCCCGGCTATTATGTCTTCAAGGGACGAAGGCTGCAGTTCCTTCATGAACTGGGTCATCCCGGCACTTTCAAGCTGGAATATGCCGGACGTCCTGCCCTCTCCGATGAGCCTGTAAACATTGGGATCGTTCATGTCCAGATTCTCGATATCCACCCTGACCCCGTGGTTTTTATATACCAGGTCCACCGCATCCCTTATGACCGTCAGCGTCCGCAGCCCCAGAAAGTCCATCTTGAGCAGTCCGAGTTCCTCCAGTTGTCCCATCGGGAACTGGGTCGTGATTATGTCATCGTTTTTCTGCAGCGGCACATATTCCGTTATAGGGTCCTTCGAAATTACGACACCTGCCGCGTGAGTGCTGGCATGCCTCGGCATCCCTTCGAGCAGTTTCGCGGTATCTATGAGTTCGGCGGTGGTTTCGTCCTCTTCATACCTTGCCTTGAGTTCAGGGTTCAGTTCCAGCGCCTTATCGATAGTCATGCCTATCTGGAACGGTATCATTTTGGCTATCTGGTCGACCTCGGCATACGGGATGTCCAGGGCCCTGCCCACATCCCGTATGGCGGCCCGTGCCGCCATTGTACCGAACGTGATGATCTGCGCGACTTTGTCCTCCCCATACTTGTGCACTACATAATCGATGACCTCCGACCTTCGCTCGTAGCAAAAATCTATGTCGATATCGGGCATCGTGACCCTTTCCGGATTGAGGAACCTTTCAAAAAGCAGGTTGTACCTGATAGGGTCGATACTTGTAATCCCGAGCGTATAAGCCACAAGGCTTCCCGCAGCCGATCCTCTGCCAGGCCCGACACGTATGCCGTTTTCTCTCGCATATCTTATGAAATCCCAGACGATCAGGAAGTAATCCACATACCCCATTTGCCTTATGACCTGAAGCTCGTATTCAAGCCTCTGGCGGTATTCAGGGCTTGACGCGGCTTCGCCGCAGCGTGCCTTCAGGCCTTCTTCGCAAAGGCTGCACAGGAAATCATACGGATCCCTGTTGCCCGGTACATCGAATTTGGGAAGGTGGAGCCTGTTGAACTCAAGTTCGACATTGCAGCTTTCTGCGATCCTGACCGTGTTCTCTATGGCTTCCGGGATGTTTCTGAACGCAGCCTCCATCTCTTCGGGAGACTTTATATAAAGCTGGTCGGACTCGAACCTCATGCGGTCCTCATCCGTTATCTTCTTTCCTGTCTGGATGCAAAGGAGCACTTCATGCGCCTTTGCATCCTCCTGCCTGAGATAATGGGCGTCATTCGTAGCAACCAGCGGGATGCCGGTCTCCTTTGACAGCCTGATAAGTCCCTGGTTGACAAGGTTCTGCTCTCTCAGCCCGTTATTCTGCAGTTCAAGGTAGAAATTGCCCTGGCCGAATATCCTGTTGAATTCAAGTGCTTTTTCACGCGCTTTTTCATAATTGCCGTCAAGGATGGCAGATGGTACGTCGCCTGACAGGCATGCGCTCAGGGCAATGAGGCCGCGGGAGTATTTCTCAAGGACCTCCGTGTCGATCCTCGGCTTGTAGTAAAAGCCTTCGGTGAAGCCTATGGATACTATCTTCATCAGGTTTTTGTAACCTTCATTATCTTTTGCAAGCAGTACGAGATGTCCCTGGTCCGCATCAATGCCCGGCTGTTTGTCAAAACGCGTGCGCCTGGCAGTATATACCTCACAGCCCAGTATCGGCTTGACGCCGTTCTTTACAGCTTCCTTGTAGAAATCCACCACACCATACATAACGCCATGGTCCGTGATAGCTATCGAATCCATGCCGAGTTCCACGGTCCTGGCTATGAGGTCGCGTATCCTGTTAGCCCCGTCGAGAAGACTGTATTCGGTATGGACATGCAAATGGACGAAGGACATAGGTGCGGGGACACTCCTCTCCAAATAGCTGGGCTTTGCGGGCTGAGGAATGTCCCCGTTTGATCGCGCGGGGGACACTCCTCTTCAATCAGTTAAACTCTGCGGGTTAAGGAGCGTCCCCAAACAAGGACACTCCTTTCCTTCTCTTCTAATTTTACTTCTCAAATGAAAAAAAGGAAAGATTCAGATCTCGCAGGTATCGACGATGAAGATGCTCGTATCCTCTGAAAGGTCGATTTCTTTCGTCCGGCGCTTCATGTTCTCATCATAGACGACACGGACCAGCGGCCTTGTGGGCAATTTTCTGTTGTTCCTGACAACAATGGCGCGTTCCCTGGTGTTGAGCAGTACACCTGTCCCCACCGGATACACGGTTACGAACCTGACGAAATTTTCTACGACAGCGGGGTCAAAATGATGGATGCCCAGAGAAGTGATGTATTCATAAACCTCGTGTGCTTTAAGTTTCTTCCTGTAAACACGGTCCGAAGTCAGGGCGTCGTAAACATCCGCCACCGCCGCTATCCTGGCATATATCTGTATTTCCTCGTTTTTCAGGCGGAACGGGTAACCGCTCCCGTCATACCTTTCATGGTGTCCCAGTGCGATATATGAGGATGCAAGACATAACTGCCCGCTTTTTTTCAGAAGTTCATATCCGAGTATGGTGTGTTTCTTTATCTCCTCGAATTCCTCCATGGTAAGCTGGCTCGGCTTTTTCAGTATCTCTCTTGGAATGCAGAGCTTGCCTATGTCATGGAGTATGGCGCCCAGTCCGAGTTCACGGAGCTGAGTGGTGTCAAAGCCCATGCCGATACCGGTTATTATCGAAAGTATGCACACACTGACGGAATGCTTGAATGTATAGTCATCCACCGTTTTTATTTCCGTAAGGTTGTACAGGATGTCATCATTGGCAAGCAGTTCGTCCACGATCCTGTTGACAATTGCCTTCACATGCTCCACATCGACGGCATCGGAGAAACTGTACCCGGTCATGATATCTCTGACAAGCGCCACTGCTTCATTGCGTGTGTTTTCATTTACTACGTCGTGAACTTCGATACCTTCTGACAAATCATCTTCAATGTATATCTCATTTATACCACGTTTGCTGAGCAGCTCCAGATAGCATTCTTTCAGTTCGACGCCCTGAATGAGCAATACCCCGCCATCGGAGCTGAATACCGTACGGGCTAGCTTTGCACCGACAGGCACCGAGTCGACTCTCACTCTTCTCATTAGTTCCTCCGGTCTTATTCTTTGGTGTGGCCATGTTCTTCGGCATAATAGTAAAATATTCGACACAACAGGTTAAAACCCTTCACGGTTTCAGCAGTTTTAAAATTTTATACGGGCAATAATAATCAGTCTCCCATTTTATGGTAAAATATGGATATATAACCGCGAAGGAGTTTAGCCATGATCAGATCAGTAACCGGAGTTGTATCAAAACACGAACTTCTGGTCCGGATATCCATAACGGCCAGAAAGGCATTGAATCGGCTCCTGTCATTCAGACCCGGCAGCCTGCTGTCGGAAGATATGAAATACCAACTGTATTTCTACAGGAGTTACCTGCCCGAGCTTTACCGCAGGCATGTCAAAAGGAACCAAAAAAACTGCCTCTTCTGCTCCAGGCTTGTAAAATCGGGATGCCACAGATACTGCCTCAAATGCAGCGCAGGCACATATATAAAGTGCTGCCCTCCGCTGCCGGGCCTTTTGTATGCGGTCCCTGTACATGCGGATGATGAGGATGCGCTGCCTGTCCCATGGTATTTCAAAAAAACATGTTCAGGCTTCAAAAGGCTGCCCTTGTACCGGTATTGGCGCAACTTGTACTCGGTGTTCCCTTCGATTGCGATGAACAACTATGAAGCGCTCGAAGGGCTGGAAAGAGGGCTCTCCTCAGGTACAAGGCCATGCCACATATGCGCGACTGTCGATTACGGCCTGTACAGACGGTGCATGAGCCAGCCGGATTTCAATGCGGCATCACCCTGCACGAGGATCGCCAATGAACTGAAAAAAGCTTACATGAGCCGGAATGCAGGCACGCCGGAAGTCTCGAGATCCGCAGTGTAGGTATTGACATGCAGCAATAAAACAACTGCAGCGCCGGATTTGTCCGTCATACGCTGCAGTTGTTTGCTGTGGCTGTAATGATATCGTTACCCTCCGATGCCGAGCAGCTTTTCTATCATCCCCGTGACACTGCCCTTTATCCTCTCAAGCTTCTGCTGTGCTTCTTCCATCGATTTTTCGGCAACGCCGTAATATATCTTTATCTTCGGTTCCGTGCCGGAAGGCCTGATACAGAACCACGCCCTGTCCTTCAGTTCATAGTACAGCACATTGGATTCCGGCAGGTCGAGTTCCATGCTGCTTCCGTCGGTCAGATCGGTCCTCCTGCCCGTCAGGTAGTCTCTGACAGCCTTGATTTCGCAGCCTTCGAGATCGTATGACTTCATACCTCTCAGCGTATCCATCGCAGTACCGATCTTCTCTATGCCTTCCTTACCTTCAAGCGTAAAGGAGGTTATGCCTTCGATATAATAGCCGTATTTGCGGAAGATCTCCTGCAGACCTTCATACAGCGACATCCCTCTGTTCCTGTAATACGCAGCCATCTCGCATATGAGCATGCTGGCTACGACTGCGTCCTTGTCCCTTGCGAATGTTCCTGCCAGGTATCCGTAGCTTTCCTCAAATCCGAAGAGGAATTTTTTGATCCCCGGTTCGTCAAGCTCCTTTATTTTCTCTCCTATGAACTTGAAGCCTGTCAGCACCTCTATAAGTTCGACACCATAGCAGTCCGCTATCTGCCTTGCCAGTTCGCTGGTAACGACGGTTTTTACAACAAAGCCGTTTTCAGGCAGGCATCCTTTTGCTTTTTTCTGTGACAGGATGTATTCCATCAGCAGGCATCCTGTCTGGTTGCCCGTAAGCACCGCATACTCGCCCGCCGAATTCCTTACGACGACTCCTACCCTGTCGCTGTCAGGGTCCGTACCGATTATCATATCCACGTCTTCTTTCCTGGCAAGCTCTATGGCAAGTTTGAATGCATCCTTCTCCTCAGGGTTCGGATACTTCACGGTACTGAATTCAGGATCCGGAAGTTCCTGCTCTTTTACGACCAGCACGTTTTTGAAGCCAGCTTCCGCAAGGATCCTCCTGACCGGCTTGTTGCCTGAGCCATGCAGCGGTGTATAGACGATCTTCATCGAATCCGCCGCTTTTTTAATCTCTTCAGGATTCACCAGGAGAGTTTTCAGGCTTTCGATATATGCATCATCCACTTCTTTGCCGATCATCCTGATCAGGCCTTTGCCCAATGCTTCCCTTTCATCGGCAGGCACTATAGTGGTGATATCGGCTATCGCATTTATCTCCTTCAGGACTGCCTCAGAGCCTTCCGGCGGAAGCTGTCCGCCATCCTCTCCGTAAACCTTGTAGCCGTTATACTGTTTCGGATTGTGGCTCGCCGTGATGACCACTCCTGCTGCCGCCCCGAGATGCCTCACGGCAAACGAGAGTTCAGGAGTCGGTCGGAGTTCATCGAAAAGGTATGATACGATATTGCTTGCTGCGAACACCCGGGCTGCTTCCCTTGCAAACTCGGGCGACATCCGCCTGGAATCGTACGCGATAACTACACCGCGCGCCGCTGCATCTTTAACGTTTTTCAGCAGATAGTTGGCAAGCCCCTGGGAAGCCTTTCTTACAGTATATATGTTCATCCTGTTCGTACCTGCCCCGATGATGCCCCTGAGGCCTCCCGTACCGAATTCCAGGTCCTTGTAGAACCTTTCTTCTATCTCAACAGGATCATTGCTGATCCTCTTCAGCTCCTCCTTTGTATCCTCGTCGAAGTAGTCGCTCTTCAGCCAAAACTCAAATACTTCCCTGCTCTTCATGGTTTACCTCCGGATGTAGCTTGATTGTGTTCACCCTGATTATTTTACCATAAAAAAAGTGAAATAAAAGTAAAAGAAAGAAAACGGATCATAGAGTAGGTCAGTGGGGCTGATACCCCACTTTCCCCTCATCAAACCGTACGTGAGGTTTTCCCTCATACGGCTTTACGACATTCTTCACCATCAGCATGCGCTATGCAGCAAGTAGAATCAGTTT
>Ga0209608_1000119_pt1 | contig 85036 bp, 67 predicted proteins | sample AD_UKC130_MetaG_FD_184428 | JGI IMG/M metagenome (GOLD analysis project Ga0209608, IMG submission 184428) | Active sludge microbial communities of municipal wastewater-treating anaerobic digesters from Canada - AD_UKC130_MetaG (SPAdes) (version 2) | ecosystem: Engineered > Bioreactor > Anaerobic...
CGGCCGTCGGGCGTTTTAGTCTTCAAATTTTCAGTCGTCAAATTTGAAAAAACGCTCGCTCAAAAACTTCGCCGCATTGTATCCCATCTTCTTCTGCCTGTGGTTCATCGCCGCCACCTCCACAATGATGGCAAGGTTCCTGCCCGGCCGGACCGGTATGACCAGGGACGGCACGGAAATGCCGAGGATATCGGTGTAATGGTCCTCCAGTCCCAGGCGGTCGTACATCTTGCCCTCTTTCCAGAGTTCCAGCTTTATGACGAGGTTGATGTTCTCCTGCATCTTGACCGCGCCCATGCCGAACAGGTGCTTCACATCGACTATCCCTATGCCTCGTATCTCTATCAGGTGCCTTATATTTTCAGGCGCCGCGCCGAGCAGCGTGGTGTCCGAAACTCTCCTGATCTCTACCAGGTCGTCGGCTATGAGCCTGTGCCCCCTTTTCACGAGTTCAAGTGCAGTCTCGCTCTTGCCTACGCCGCTTTCGCCAAGGATCAGTATCCCTTCTCCGTACACCTCGACGAGGACGCCGTGCATGGAGATACGCGGGGCCAGCATCACGTTGAGGTAGCGGATGAGCCCGCTCATGAACCTGGACGTGATGTCCTTCGTCTTCAGGATCGGTATCGAGTATTTTTCGGCAGCTTCCACCATTTCCGGGAACGGCTCCTGGTCCCTTGCGATGACCAGGCATGGGAAACCGGTGCGAAAATAGTCGTCCAGCCTCTTTTTGCGCTCCTGGGGCGACAGGCTTGCAAGGTAGGTCATCTCAACCTTGCCTATGATCTGGATCCTGTCAGTGCCGAAATACTCCATGTAGCCCGAAAGCTGAAGGCCTGGCCTGTTCACGTCGGATGTGGTGATCTCTACGTCGCCTGCCGTCTCTTTCATGCAGACGGGCTCCAGGTGGAATTCTTCCATCAGCGTCTTGAGCTTAACAGTAAACATCCGCCGCCCTCCGTGACAAACTTGATACTTGGCATGACATGTACCTGGAATGCCCGGCACATGATATGCGCACATGGGGTGCCCGGTACATGGGATGCCCGTTTTTGCACGATGCCGTAAACAGGCACCGGCTGTTCATCTAAATATATACCAACATGATTATATACCAAGACGGCGGAATTTACGAGAGCAATGTGACGCGCGCCGCCACCGGCCGTGTCTGAAAGCATTGCCTGCTTCAGTTATGTGCCGCTTCCCGTTTTTCTGTTTCCAGGCATCAAATGCCCTCCTCACTTTACATATTCACAAATATCATCGTTTTATGTAACCTCTCAACCGGTAAGGAAATGCTTTCTATTACAGTAGTTGGATTTTTGTACACCCTGGGTCTTATTTCCCCGGGAAATAATAGCTTGCGGCTGACTGCTGTATCCGGCAAACTGCTGCTTGCAGCAACTGCTATTTGCGGTTGGCTGCTGCGGCTAAGCGCTGCTTGGGGCTGACCGCTGCTTGGGGCTGACTGCTGTATGCGGCTGGCTGGCTGGCCGGCAGGGAGTTCGCGCGCATGCCGCGCATACCATAAAAAAAGCCCTCTGCCTACACGGCAGAAGGCTATTCGCCCCGCAGAGGGTCATTCATTCAACAGGATACTTTCATCCGGCAGAGGGCCATTCATCCGGCTAAATACTTTCATACAGCAGAATTACTTCCATCCTGTCCGGCCCGGTTATTTTTCTGCCATGTACCTTTCCTTGTAACGGTGCGCCTGCTCGAGCATCATGTCCTTGACCTTCATGAGCCTCGTCAGGTTGCCCCTCTCGTTCTCATCGAGCTTCATGACGATATACTTTATCGTCTCCTCGAGGTTCGGTATCAGGACATGCTCGAGAGCATTGACCCTGCGTCTCGTTTTTTCTATCTCATCCGCCAGCAGCTGCGCCGATTTCTCAAGCTCCGCCAGTTTCAGGAGCGTCGGCGCAAGCTCTGAAAGCGTCGCTATCGCAGCATCCAGTTCGCCCGACGTATTCGCGAAGCCGTAGGGATATATGTCCGATTCGTCGTCAGATTCCGCATGGAACTCCAGTACCGGGACATCGACACTCATGATGTTCCTTGTCGACGCTTTCAGTTCGACCTTCTGTTTCGGGAACATGAGCGCCTCTTCGAGGACCTCCGCGTTCATCTCGGCCCTGGCAAGGACAAAGCGCGAATGGACCTGCATGAGCTTTTGCTCGGCTTCCTCCCTGAGGGCCTTGTTCTCCCTGACTATCTCAAGGAACTTTTTCATCAGTTCGTCGCGCTTGTCCTTGAGCAGCTTGTGTCCCCTTCTTGCGGTATTGAGCCTTTTTTTCAACCCGGTCAGCACCATGCGGGTTGGGTTGACATTCAGTCTTGCCATCTCGATTGCTCTCCTGACTCATTTTATTACCGGGCTTTTGCCGGGCATCACTCCCCGTACTTCTTTTCAGGCAGGTACTTGTCGATGTACTCCTGCTTGATGCGCTTCAGTTCACCGACAGGCAGTATCGAAAGCAGTTTCCATCCGAGATCGAGCGTTTCCGTGATGGACCTGTCGGTCTCATATCCCTGGGAAACATATTCCGATTCGAATGCATCCGCGAATTTGGCGTAAAGCTTGTCGACATCGGTCAGCGCCGCATCTCCGAGGATGACCGCGAGCTCCTTGGCTTCCTTGCCCCTGGCATAAGCCGCGAAAAGCTGGTTCATGGTGTTGGCATGGTCCTCCCTGGTCTTGCCTTCGCCTATACCCTTGTCCTTCAGTCGCGACAGCGATGGGAGCACGTCTATGGGAGGAGTTATGCCCTTCTTGTGCAGTTCACGGCTCAGTATTATCTGACCCTCGGTAATGTACCCGGTCAGGTCCGGTATCGGGTGGGTCTTGTCGTCCTCGGGCATCGTGAGTATCGGTATCAGCGTTATGCTGCCCGCATAGCCCTTTTTGCGCCCCGCGCGCTCATAGATCGTCGCCAGGTCAGTGTAAAGGTAGCCCGGGTATCCGCGGCGGCCCGGCACTTCCTTGCGGGCTGCCGAAACTTCTCGCAGCGCTTCGGCGTAGTTGGTTATGTCGGTGAGTATGACGAGCACGTGCATGCCCTTGTCGAATGCCAGGTATTCCGCTGCCGACAGGGCCATGCGCGGCGTGGATATACGCTCGATGGCCGGGTCGTTGGCCAGGTTCATGAACAGAACGGTCCTGTCTATGGCGCCTGTCCTTTTGAAATCGTTTATGAAAAAGTCGGCTTCCTCGAAAGTGATGCCTATTGCCCCGAACACGACGGCAAAGTTGCTCTCTTCTCCCAGGACCTTCGCCTGGCGTGCTATCTGAGCCGCAAGCTGCGAATGCGGCAGACCGGAGCCTGAGAATATGGGAAGCTTCTGTCCGCGGACCAGCGTGTTGAGGCCATCTATGGCTGAAATACCCGTCTGTATGAACTCCGAGGGATAGTCGCGGGCTGCCGGGTTCATCGGCACGCCGTTGATGTCGACCCTTGCCTCGGCGATCAATTCAGGTCCTCCGTCTATCGGCCTGCCGAGGCCGTCAAACACGCGCCCCAGCATATCCATCGAGACGGGCAGTTCCATGCCGCGTCCCAAAAAGCGCACCTTGCCCGTGGAAAGGTTGATCCCGACGGCACTCTCGAAAAGCTGTACCAGCGCATTGGACCCGTCGACTTCAAGGACCTTGCACCTGCGGATCTCGCCATTGCTCAGTTCTATCTCGCCGAGTTCGTTGTAGGTGACGCCTTCCACGTTCTGCACCAGCATCAGCGGACCGGCGACCTCGGCTATGGAACGGTATTCCTTCAGCATGGTCACTCACCCTCCTTTGAAAGCAGCGCATCCATCTGGCTGGACAGTTCCTGTCCGATGATGCCGTATTCCTTATCTATCATATCCTGGGGCACATATTTGGCACGCCCGATCTTTTCCCTTACAGGCAGTCCGAAGATATCCTTCAGGTCCACCCCTTTGGCCACCGCTTCCTGTGCCCTGTGATAGTAATCCAGTATCAGCCTGAGCATCCTGTACTGCTTCTTCAGGTCTGCGTAAGTATCGACTTCATGGAACGCATCCTGGTGGAGATAGTCCTCGCGCAGCGACCTTGCCACCTCGAGCGTTACCCTTTCCCTGGGCGAGAGAGAATCGATACCTACGAGCCTCACTATCTCCTCCAGTTCCGCTTCTTCCTGGAGGATCCTCATCATTTCGGTCCTGCATTCGTTGAAATCCCTGGAAATATTTTTCGAATACCAGTCCGCCATCCTGTCCACGTAGAGCGAATAGCTCGTAAGCCAGTTGATGGCGGGGAAGTGTCTCCTGTACGCGAGGTTGGCGTCCAGTCCCCAGAACACCTTCACTATGCGTAATGTCGCCTGGGTGACCGGTTCCGAAAGGTCTCCGCCGGGAGGAGAAACAGCGCCGATTGCCGAAAGCGAGCCTGTGCGCTCCCCAGAGCCCAGCGTCACGACTCTGCCTGCCCGCTCATAGAACTGTGCGAGACGCGAAGACAGGTACGCCGGGTATCCTTCTTCACCGGGCATCTCTTCAAGCCTGCCGGACATTTCACGCAGTGCTTCGGCCCAGCGTGACGTGGAATCCGCAAGCAGGGCCACCGAGTATCCCATATCGCGGAAATACTCGGCTATCGTGATGCCCGTGTAGATAGAGGCTTCACGTGCCGCCACCGGCATGTCCGACGTATTGGCTATCAGTACGGTCCTTTTCATGAGCGGCTCGCCGCTCCTGGGGTCCTTCAGTTCCGGGAACTCCATCAGGACGTCGGTCATTTCGTTCCCGCGCTCTCCGCACCCAATATATACGACCAGGTCGGCGTCGGCCCACTTGGCAAGCTGGTGCTGCACCACCGTCTTGCCGCTGCCGAAGGGACCGGGCACTGCCGCCACTCCGCCTTTTGCTATCGGGAACAGCGTGTCTATGACCCTCTGTCCCGTGACCAGCGGTTCATCCGGCGCGAGCTTCTGCTTGTAGGGCCTTTCCTTCCTGACCGGCCATTTCTGCATCATGGTCAGGTTCCTGGATGCCCCGTCAGGCGTCCTGATCACTGCCACCGTCTCCTCGACGGTGAACTCGCCCTCGTGTATTTCCTCGACCACACCTTCGACTCCGACAGGCACCAGTATCCTGTGTTCAAAGATCACGTTTTCCTGCACCGTTCCCAGTATATCGCCCGAGACCACTGTATCGCCCCTGGAAACGGCAGGTTTGAACATCCATTTTTTGCTCCTGTCAAGGGCCGGGATGTTTATGCCGCGGGTGATATTGCTCCCGACCGTCTGCCTCATGACTTCCAGAGGCCGCTGTATCCCGTCGAATATATTCTCCAGCAGTCCGGGACCCAGTTCCACGCTGAGCGGCTCCCCCGTGGACACCACCGGTCTCCCTGGCCCCAGGCCGGATGTTTCCTCGTAAACCTGGATGGATGCCCTGTCACCGTGGATCTCAAGGATCTCGCCTATCAGTCCTTCTTCGCTGACGCGGACCACGTCGAACATGTTGGCGTCACGCATCCCCTCAGCTACCACAAGAGGGCCCGAGACCTTTATTATCCTCCCCTGGCTCAAACCAATCCCTCGCTTTCAGATAGTATCCTGTACATCTATGCAGTCCTTATGACTGAAGCAGGCCGATCCGCCTGCTGAATGATCCCTCGTTCCGGGTGTATCCGGATCAGATCCTGCGCAAACCGTCATTCACGGAAAAGGATGTCCGCCCCGACAGCTTTCTCTACGCACTTCCTTATGCCATTCATGCCGATGCCAAGGCTCCCCTGTATCCCGGGGATGGGAATGACGGCAGGAAAGCGGCTTTCCCGGTACTTGTCGATTTCCTGCTCTATTCCGGCCGCCGTCTGTTCAGTAATGTAGATCACGGCATACCGGTCCTGAGCCAGCTTCCTTAGCGTTTCAGCAGCCTGTTCGCTGTTTTCTGCCGGGAAAACGGAAAAACCAAGTGCTATGAAGCCAAGCACCGCGTCCTTTTCCCCGATCACTCCGATCTTATACATAAGACTCCCTCAACCTTTCCCTGATCATATCCGGCGGCAGGTTGTTGATCTTGCCCGTCATGATCATTCTGGCATTCCTGATTTCTGTCTCCTTTGCAAACAGGTACGCTATGAGCGGCTCGACGCCTATGGTGACCAGCTTCGCACTGCGGATGTATGACATGAGCAGGTCATCCAGCGCTTTTTCGAGCCCGGAACTGTTCTTCCCCGATTTCACCAGGTCAAGGCCTTTGCGCACCGCATCACCGTACCTGCTTTTGCGTATATCCTCGACAAAGCTGTCCACCGGCTTGTCACTGTTCCTGTAATACACGTCCCTGTCGAGGGTGCCGCCGTCTATCAGCAGCTTCATGATAAAGTCCCAGGTCTTGTCCAGCGACCTTGAGCGGATGAACATCCTGATATTCGTCATATCGACGATGAGATCCGACAGTTCCTGCAGGAACGGGCTCTCTATGTTCCTTATGTCAGCGACGAATTCCTGGTACGATGCCTTGTCCAGTATCAGGTCCACCACCTGTGGATCCTGCATCCTGGCAAAAACATCATAGACTTGCGTGACAGCATCCGCCATCGACGGAGTCAGACCGCTGTAATCCCGTTCCCTGATCATCCGCGTGATCGAATCGCTGCCGATGGTCCCCGTGTCGGCAAGGATCGGCGGTATGTCCTGCCCGGACAGTTCCGCCTTTAGCAGGACCTTTATATTGAAATAATCATAGCGTTTCTGAAAGATTCTTATCACATCAGCCTTCGGGGCGATCTCTTCCAGCAGCATGAAGCATTTCTTCATCTCGTCGGCCAGCAGCTGCTCGAAAGCGAACACGCTATGCGTACTGCCACTGCCGAGCCCGTAACCTGCGTCCGTCAGCACCTTGTAAGCCTCTTCTGCGGAAGAGGCGTCCAGCATCCTCGCATACTGGCTGTCGGTAAGCAACTTCGTTTCCTTTGCCCTTATGAGGCCGGAAGCATATGAATAATCACCTTCGTTGATCCTAAGCATCGTTATCCCTCAATAACTCCATCATCGATCTGCCGCCTTGTTGAGCCGTTCAGAAGTCAGGAGCCGAACAGTATGCCGACAACATCGCTTTCCAGCTCCGTGCGGAGCATGCCGAACAGTATTTCGAACGTACTGTTCATCTCGACGTCCCCGATTTTCAGTATGAATCCTCCGGCTGTCCTGATCCTCTTCTCCGACAGAGTTACGGTCCCTTTCTTTCCGAGTGCCGAAAGCCTCCTGTTGATATTTTCGATGAACTGCCCGTCCATCCGCGCGGCGTCCCTTTCATTCAGCATGATTTCCGCTATGAAGCCGGCCTGCGGGGCATGCGCTCCGTCAGGCTGTGCCGACGGGTCCCTGTATCCTGCCGCGGCTTCGGAGATCATTTTTTCCAGGAGTTCCTGGTACTGGCGGTCAGGCAATCCCTCGATCCTTTCCAGGGCTTTCGAGAATGCCTCATCGATCATCTCCTGCCTGGCGGCAAGCAGCTTCTTGCGGCCTTCAAGCCCGGCTACGGCCAGCATACGCCTGTACATCTGTCCACCGTCAGCTTTTGCCTTATCGAGAAGCTCCGCCCTTTTCTGTGCAGCCTCCTGCTCAGCCTGTTCCATGATGTCCCGGGCTTCCTGCTCGGCCTGCTCCAGTGTGGCCCTGGCTTTCAGTTTTGCATCCTCAAGGATTTTCTCTTTTATCCTGTCTATTCCTGTCATCTGGATTGCTCCTTTTTCACATAAAAGCTCTGATCAGCCTGTTCCCCCGTACGGCCGACCAGGTCCCTGATACCGTCGGGGCCTTGGATCCCCGTATCAGCCAAGCATCAATATGGAAGTGATGAGAGACAGGATGGCGAACATCTCGACCATCAGCGCCAGTGTGATGGCACTCACCAGCGATCCCGAGTGTTTAGCTATCAGCTGTATGCCTGCTGACGCGACTTTTCCCTGGTAGATGGCGGAAATAAAGCCTACAATGCCTATCGGAAGAGCAGCAGCAAACAGGTGCAGTCCCTCCGCGATGGTCATGGCGGGATCGATCCTGCCGATGATGAAGAACGCGATAACGAACCCGTAAATAGCCTGCGTACTGGGAAGGGCTTCCAGGACCATAACGGATACGAACTTGGAAGGATCCTCCGTCAAAACTCCTGCGCCCACCTGACCAGCAGTACCGACGCCTTTTGACGATCCGATACCTGCCATCAGGAATCCGAAAGCGGCTCCCAGCAAAGCAATCATCTGTCCATCGAAAATTTTCATCTTTTTCCTACCTCCATCCTGATTTTTCTCCGAGCGGCTCCAATGCCCGTCCGGGCGACAGGCTCAGGTATCCGCGTCATGCTTTAGTGTGATGTATTTTGTATTTGGTTTCAAAGGTCTGAAGGGCTGGCCTCCGCCTGTGAAAAACTTGCCGAAAAATTCGAGATACTGGAGACGGCTGGAATGGACATATGCACCCAGCGCGTTTATTGCAAAATTGAACACATGTCCGACAGCCAGGACAGCTGCGGAAATGAATATCTTTATAATGAACGTCATCTCAAACATGGTACCCAGTTCATTCATTATCGAAGCGATTATGCCGGTGGCCAGCCCGAGGGCGACAAGCCTTGAATAGGACAGCACGTCGCTGAGGAAGCTTACCGCGTTATAAAGGCTGGGCAACCCTCCGAACAGCTTGCCGAATAAGTTTTTCGAATTCCTTCCCTGGGTGACCAGCAGCAGCACTGCGCCTGCCAATGCCACGTACTGCCCGGCATTCACAAGGGGAGCGACGGCATCTGCATCCACCTCAGGCACGTAGGGAAGCAGCACCAGTATGATGCCGGTATAGAATACCATTACGAAACCAACGTCAAACAACGCATCCAGGTAACGCCCGTCCCGTATCAGGTTGGCTGCCTTTATCCCGAAACCGGCGTACATATGGATAACGCCGAAAAGTAGTGCCCAGCTCAGGAAAAGTTCGGTCTGTTCCACCGGGTTGAGCCAAAGTGCATATTTAGACAGCGATTCTATCCCAAACCAGCTCCCGAACATGGCTCCCCAGAAAATCGTCGAAATCCCGCACCATAAAATCAGCTTGATGAACTTGCGGGTCTCGTCTTCAAGCCTGAACTTCCACAGGACAAAACCTGAACCGAGGGCCATTATGAGCCCGTAACCCCCGTCACCGAACATGATGCCGAAAAACGTGACAAAGAACAGCGTCATTATTAGATTGGGATCTATCTCCCTGCTGCTGGGGAGGCTGTACATTTTCGATACAGGTTCCCCTGCTTCCGCAATGCCTTTGTTTCTCAGCAGTACGGGCGTCTCCTCATCTTTTTCCGGTTCCGTGATCTCCACGCTGACAGTGAACTTCGACTCGATGGATCCCTTTGCCTTTTCAGCCAGTTCCGAAGGGATCCATCCCTTTATGAGAAATGCTTTCCTGGTCACGATGATCCTGCTGCCGGCCAGCAGTTTTTCCTGCTCCATGAGAAGGCTGTCGTGCAGGACTTCGATTCCCCTCCTGCTGTCGGCCATGCTCCGTATGCGGTCTGCCACGCTTTCCTTCTCTGCAGCGAGTTCCATGAGTTTTACATCAAGCTTTCCGATGATCTCGCCTACCGTCCCGGTCATCTCCGGGAACGTCGCCCTGGCAAAACCGCGCATCCTTAGAAATGACACGCAATCCTGTTCCTCGTCCTTGTGGACAAGCACGAAGACATAATGCTGGTCTTTATCTGAAGAGATCACTTTCAGTTCGGAAAACGGCGCTTTTTCTTCCAGTTCGTACAGCAGGCGGTCCATGTCGATGCCGTTGGGTATGGTCCCGGGCATCACCGCCGTCCTGTGTGTTTCCTGGGTTTCCAGCGGGAACGGGTATTCTTTCCATGGAACAAGGGAGGATTTCAGGTTTTCGATCCTGTTTTCCTCGTTCCTGATCCTGACTGTCTCGCTTTCGCCGCCGATGATGCCCCTGACGACGTCCCATATCCTGTTGCCGTCCCGGAGCACTTCTTCGAACTCCCGTCCGGTCAGTTCGCGCTTGACTGAAAACAACGGTTTTTTCTCGGGACAGTACCTGTCAAGGATTTCGAGTGCAGTCCGGACCTCGGATATCCTGTTTTCCACATCGGCCAGTTCGTGCTGCACATCAGGATTTTCCACCGGTTCTTCCAGTTCGCCGGCTTCCACCGAGCTTATTTCGACAGCCCCGATATCCATCAGTTCGGAAACCAGAGCTTCGCGCTGGTCTTCCAGGCCCAGCATCGTGATTTTGCTCATTTTGACGATCACGGCTTCACGATCCTTCCAACTATGAAATCCACTGCCTTGTCTAACCTTTCACCGGCCTGTTTCCTGATATCGTCACACCGGGCCTGTATTTCGGCATCTGCTGCACTTATGTCCTGGTACGCCTTTTCCTCGGAAGCCTTCAAAACATTCAGGGCTTCATTTTCTGCATCCTCCAGCAGCTTTGCCTTCAAAGCGGCCGCATCCTTCCTGGCGGCAGCGATCATTTCCCTGGCCTTTTGGGCAGCTTCTGCCTCGATCTGCTCAGCCTGGATCTCGACTGCCCTGATATCCCTCAGAATATCGACTGACATCCTTTTACCTCCTGGTGGCCTCTTGGTTTATATTTCCCTGCGTCAGCAGACATCATGAATTCAGACAGCACAGGAAGCATACCTTTCCCTTTGCATCAAGCCTGGTACATACCGGGCTGCTGCAATGATCCTGCGGTGCCTGCAAAATCCTGCAAGTATCCAAACTGCAATCATTCTTATTTATTCTATTTAAATTGATAAAATCCTTCATAAATTATTCTTCGGATGATAAGTTTCGGTCCAGCGCATCAAAGCATGATCCCGAAAAAGCTAAACTGTTAAAAAAATCGCAAACCCCTTACAGTAAAAAACCCGGCAGAACCATTCATGATTCCGCCGGACTTGCATGGAGCGGGTGATGGGAATCGAACCCACGCAATCAGCTTGGAAGGCTGATGTTCTGCCATTGAACTACACCCGCACAGAAAAAACCAGTTGAACTGGTTTTTCTTGCTGGAGCGGGATACGAGATTCGAACTCGCGACTTTCACCTTGGCAAGGTGACACTCTACCACTGAGTTAATCCCGCGCATATTTCGTTTTTGCCCGAGCAGTTCAGGCAGAAGCTATTATACCGGATATCCTGACCACTTGTCAAGGGTTCGTAAAAAAATGCCGTTGGAAGATTTTATCCGTTCCAACGGCATTTTCGCCCGTTTTCGCAATATAGCCATGTTTTACTTTTTCCTGCTCAGGTATTCATCGATCGCCGCAGCAGCCTTCTTTCCGGCACCCATGGCAAGGATGACCGTTGCAGCGCCCGTGACCGTGTCTCCGCCTGCATATACTCCTTCGAGGCTTGTTGCGCCGGTCTCCTCTTCAATGATGATGCCTCCCCATGAATGCGTATCAAGCCCGGGCGTCGTCGACTTGATGAGCGGGTTGGGCGACTGTCCGATAGCTATTATGACCGTACCGACTTCAAGAAGGTGCTCGGAGCCCGGCTTCGGCACTGGTCTCCTCCTGCCTGAAGAGTCCGGCTCGCCCAGTTCCATCTCCACACATTCCATTGCTTTTACCCAGCCGTCTTCAGTGCCAAGGATGCGGACCGGATTGGTCAGCATCCTGAATATAATGCCTTCTTCCTTCGCATGGTGCACTTCCTCCAGCCTTGCAGGCATTTCAGCCTCGGAACGCCTGTATACGATATATACTTTTTCCGCCCCGAGCCTCCTGGCGCACCTTGCAGCATCCATCGCCACGTTTCCGCCGCCCACGACGGCTACGCTCTCCGTCACGCTGACAGGGGTGTCGAATTCCGGGTACTTGTATGCTTTCATTAGGTTCACCCTGGTCAGGAACTCGTTGGCCGAGTATACACCGTTCAGGTTTTCGCCGGGGATTCCCATGAAGTTGGGCAGGCCTGCGCCGGTGCCGATGAATACCGCTTCATAGCCTTCGTTCTTCAGATCCTCCAGCGACAATACCTTGCCGATGACCATGTTGGTCATTATATTTACCCCGAGTTTGCGGACCGTATCTATCTCCTTCTGCACCAGGACCTTCGGGAGCCTGAACTCGGGTATCCCGTACATCAGCACGCCGCCGGGCACATGGAATGCTTCGAATATCGTGACATCGTATCCCTTTTTGGCCAGGTCGGCCGCGCATGTCAGCCCTGCCGGCCCCGACCCTATCACTGCCACTTTCTTCCCGTTCTTCGGGGCGGGTTCAGCATCAACGTCCCTGTTTGCCATGTACCAGTCGGCAACGAATCTCTCCAGCCTCCCTATACCGACAGGTTCGCCCTTCTTTCCCCTGACGCAGAGCTTCTCGCACTGGGTTTCCTGCGGGCATACCCTTCCGCAGATGGCAGGAAGGTTATTGGTTTCCTTTATCTTTTTGTACGCCCCTTCAAAATCCCCCTCGCTGACAAGCTTTATGAATTCAGGTATCTGCACGTTGACGGGGCACCCTGCCACACATGGCCTTGTCTTGCAGTTCAGGCACCTGTGCGACTCCTTTATTGCCATTTCATCCGTATATCCGAGAGCCACCTCATCGAAATTCCTTATCCTGGCTTTCGGATCCTGTTCGGGCATTCTTACCTTTTCCAAAGACATATCAGCCATTCAGGGCACCTCCCAACCTGCAGACATGCTCTTCCATTGATCTTTTCTCCTGTGCCCTGTACATGGCCTGTCTCCTGATAGCCTCGTCGAAATCCACTTCATGGCCGTCAAAATCTGGCCCGTCGACACAGGCGAATCTTATTTTGCCGCCCACCGTGACACGGCATCCGCCGCACATCCCGGTGCCGTCTATCATGACGGGGTTCATGCTTACGATGGTCTTTATGCCGTACTCTTTTGTCAGAAGAGAAACCATTTTCATCATTATCAGCGGCCCGATGGCGATCGCCAGGTCATACCTGTTGCCCTCATCCAGCAGCTTTTTCAGTACGTCGGTGACGAAACCCTTATTGCCGTTGGAGCCATCGTCAGTTGTGATGAACAGCCTGCTGCTGACCTGTCTGAGTTCATTCTCCAGCAGGATCAGGCTGCTGTTCCTGAATCCGGTGATAACATCCACCTCTGCTCCGAGTTCATGCAGTTTCTTTGCCTGCGGATATGCGATGGCAGTACCGAGGCCGCCGCCGATAACAACAGCTTTGCGCACCCCTTCCAGGTGGCTCGGTTTTCCGAGGGGCCCTGCAAAATCCAGTATATGATCGCCTTCCTCGAGCCTTCCGAGCATCGAGGTGGTTTTCCCGACCTCCTGGAATATTATGGTGACAGTCCCTTTCTCCCTGTCATAGTCGGCAATCGTCAAAGGGATCCTTTCTCCTTCTTCGTTTATCCTGAGTATGATAAACTGGCCCGGCTCAGCTTTCCTGGCCACGTATGGCGCTTCGACCTCCATCAGCTTCACGACCGGGTTGAGTACTTCCTTCCTTACTATCCTGAACATAAAAAACCCCCATTACTGATGCCGGACAACCAGTTGCCGGCATACCGACCTGATGATACATGTTTGCATGTCAGCCGACAATGCCTGTGTGTGTCATTTGACTCATGTTTATGCATGTCAACTGATATTTTAAACTACTGTCACCAAATCTGCAATAACGATAAAATCCATCAGCAGCAAAACCAGTACTGACGGAAATATTTACATTGATTCCGGAAATCTTATCAGAGGAAACTTCAGTTTATCTGACAAGGTTTCTTTTCCGGCTATATAAGCCCCGCATGTACTATCGATGAATTTAATAGTTGTTTGATTGTACTTGACAGTACGTTAGATGGAGTTATAATGTAGTTAAGTAAATCCAGGAGGTTCCATACATGAAGATAATTGATATGTTCTGCAAAAAAAGACCTGTGCTGTCCTTTGAGATATTCCCTCCGAGGCCCGATACACCTCTGGACACGATATATGACCATCTCGAGCAGTTCGAGACCCTCAGGCCGGACTTCATGAGCGTCACTTACGGAGCCGGCGGAAGCAGGAAAGGACGTACGCTTGAGATAGCAGCCAGGATAAAGGATATCCACGGCATAGAGAGCATGGCGCATTTCACCTGTGTCGGCCATACCAGGGAAGAAATCGACAACATGCTGGAAGCAATGCATCAGTCCGGACTTGAGAACATACTCGCACTGAGGGGCGACCCTCCGGCAGACCAGCCGGACTTCGACTTCAGCAGAGGCGCATACAGGTACGCGAAGGAACTGGTGCAGCACATACGGGAATCCAGTGATTTCTGCATAGCAGCGGCTGCATACGTGGAGGGTCACGTGGATTCAAGGAGGCTAAGCGAGGATCTGCGCCGCCTTAAGGAAAAAGTGGACGCAGGCGTCGATTTTCTTATTACGCAGTTGTTCTTTGACAACAGGCTGTTTTTCGATTTTCTCGAAAAGGCGCGGGCAATAGGGATCAGTTGTCCGGTATCGGCGGGCATAATGCCTGTCTTCAGGGCCGACCAGATAAAAACGATAGCCCTGAAAAGCGGCTGCTCGATACCCGCGAAGGTAGTGCTCATGATGGATAAATACCAGAATGATCCGGAGGATATGAGAAAGGCGGGGATCGAATACGCTTCGCTCCAGATCAGGGAACTGATCGCGGAAGGCGTGGACGGCATCCATCTCTATACGATGAACCGTCCGAAATCGACCAGTGAAATAATCAGCAATATATCTGATATCACAAGGATTCCCTCCGACGACGGCGCTGCTCATTGAGGGCGTTGTCGAGCGCCGTCGCTTCGTTTATGGCGTCTTCTATCTCCTCGTATTCCGTATCGGATATATCATTTGAAAGTAACCTGTGCCTGAATCCGACTATGCTGCTCTCGATCTGGTCGAGCCTGACGCATACCGTCTCAAGGTTCCTCCGTTCCTCCTTCATCCTTTCCAGCAACTTTTCGTCCATCTCTATGGTCCTGGACAACTCAAGCACGGCCTGGTAGCTCTTCAGCGTGCCGAGCCTCCTGTTGTTTGCATTTATCCGTGCGGCAAGTTCATTCATGCTTTTCGGCGAAAGCTCCCTCGCCCTGTCTGCGATGCTGCCTGCCAGCTTAAGGTAAGCCATGACCAGTTTGAGGGCCTGTTCCACGATCCTCTGCTTTATCGGATCGTCACGGCACTCGTTGAAATAATGGAGCAGTTGGTCCTTATGCCTGAGGACCCTTTGGGCTTTCTCCCTCAGATCTTTTCCAAGACGCCCCGCTATATGCCTGTAGTATCCATTGACTGCCCTGTCCAGCCTGCAGATGCTCTCCAGTTTCTCAGACAGCTCCAGTTCCCTTTTGAATTCGCTGCTTCTCATCGTAGCAGCAACCGAAGCAACATATGCGGCAAGGCCAGCCGCTCCTGCAGCTGTCTGCAGCCATCCGGCATCAGGGGCGATCGCTGCGGCGCCCGCCGAAAGCACGATGCCGGCAGCCAGTATAAGCAGGTTTCTTGATCTGAAAGCCGCCTTCAACAGCATATAGGTCACCATATATATTATAACAAATATAGTGTCCGGCACGTCAGCTGTTCAGCCATTCCTTCCTGTCATTCCGGCCCGGATGGCTGACAAACGCGCCGGGCTCAGCTTTTATTCCATGAGGTCCTCAAACGTCATATCTTCAGTACCGCCTGCAAGTGCGTCTATGATTTGGCTTTCAGTGAACACTCCGGCGATCCTGAGTGAGTCGTCAAGTACATATATGATGTGGAACCTGTCAAAATCCATGCTTTTAAGCAAGTCGCCCAGCCTTGTGCTTTTCACCACGACGAGGTCTCTTGCGGGATAGATCCCTTTTTTGAGAAGCCTGGATTTCCTGTATATCAATTGCCTTATGTTCATCAAAGCGCCCTCCACTCTTCCGGTCATTGTGATCAGCATTATATACAGCCCGATGATGATCAGGCTCGCATTGTATGACGACGCATAAAGCTGGTATCCGCCGGCTATCACGATAACTGCAGCAACGGCAGCTGCCAGTCCGCGCAGCACCCTGCCGGCAGCCAGCATCCCTATGTTCCCTGACATCAGCACCAGCGCCAGCCTGCCGCCATCGAGAGGCAGTGCCGGAAGCAGGTTTATGAGTGCCAGAAAAATGTTGGATGCAGACAACTGCCTCAGGAAATACTGGTCACCTGGTATCAGATGCTCAAGCAGCAGCGAGGCTGCAAATAGCGCTATGTTGAATGCCGGTCCCGCCAGGCAGATGAACAGCTTTTCCGACCTGCTGCAGCCGCCGTCCGGTATCACAGCCGAGAATCCCAGTACCGTCACACTGACAGTACCGGTTTTCACCCCGCAGATCCTTGCCGCAAATACGTGGCTCAGTTCATGCAGAAGTATGGAAAAAAAGGCAGCCGCATATTCCGCTTCAAGGCCTGCGATCAGCATGAAAACAGGCATTATTGCCGCAGTGATGTTTATCTGAAATTCGATTTTACCAATGACCAGCTTCACCGGAATTCCATGTCCAGGTAATCAAGCGGATCTGCAGGAACGCCGTCCAGCCAGACCTCAAAATGGATATGGCTGCCGCCCGGTATCCGTTCTCCGCCTGCGACGGCAATTACATCTCCTTTTTTCACGTTTTCGCCGATGCCGGCAATGATGCTTGAGCAATTCGCATATACAGTGACCAGGCTTTTACTGTGCCGGATCTTTATGAACTTCCCATAGCCGGGGGAAGTCCCGGCATCTTCCACATACCCGTCAAGGGCAGCCCTTACGCTGCTCATCTTATCAACTGCGATGTCGATACCGGTATGCATTTTCCGCATGCCTGCCGCACCCTCCGTCTCGCCGAACGGCGTCAGGACCTTACCTTCCGCGGGTGCTGTCATGCCGGGATATTCCCGTTTTTCGGAACCGGATGGCACACTGCCGTCAGTACTTTTCCCAGGATCACCGGAGCTTTCTGCCGGATCACCGATATCCCCGGTGCTGGCAGACAGGACCCGGCTTCCTGTTCCGTCGTGCTGCCGGGCCTCTTCGCTCCCCGCTTCCGTTCCGTCACCGTATGTGCCCGAAACACCTGAAGAAGCATCCACAGTGTCCGGCAGTGATAATTCCGCCGACAGAGTGGCGGTGTTTTCCGGATCATCTGACATGTCATCTTCCGTCAGGGAATCCGCAGCCAGAAGGTCCCCGGCTGTACTCCCGGCCGGTGCGTCCGGAGAATCGGCACCGGTGCTGCTTTTGCCTGCATCATCATCTTCACCGGAGCCGCCGTCCTTTTTGAATATGCTGCTCCTGATATCAGCAGCCAGCGTTTCGGCATATGCATATATATTCTTCAGTTCCATGTCATGTTCCAGGACATGGCGGATTTTCCCGGCGACAAATCCCGCAGCGGTATTGCCGAGGACCCTCGCAAGTACGGCAATAAACAGCAGTATCGCGCACACGAGTGTCTGTATCGCAAGGATCCTGCCGATCCTGCTCTGCCCGGGCCTGCCCGGCCTGCACCTCCCGGCGTTCCTCCTGTACCTCCTGCGCGGATACATGCGGCGTGGCGGGTAACCCCTGCCTGTCATGCAGCTTTCCATATCGCTCATCTCCGGTACCGCTGTTTTGTGGCTCTGGTAAATTATATTGATTTACAGGGTCATTTATGTATACGCAGTACATGCAGATATGAGCCAGGCACAGAAGATGCTGATGACCGTCCATATTTGCGTGGCTCCCGGGCTGAACATAAACGCGCTGCAGAATCCGGACCATATTCAGCACTGGCAGATATTGTGTTAAAATGAAATGAAAGAAAGCATATATTCGATATGATTGAATATTATCTGCTGCATGTCCGGGAGGATATATGAAAAATATAATCACTGTTCAGCATACCCAGTCGATACATCATACAAATGGCATGATCGGTTCATGGACAGACTGGGATTTGACCGACCTTGGGATAGAACAGGCGAAACGGATAGGTGAACGGCTTTCATCTGAAATCTGGAACAAGCGATATGTCATGTATTCATCTGATTTGCTGCGGGCAAAACATACAGCTGAAATTATAGCAGGTTATCTTAACATTGAGCCGGTATTTACAGACCTGCTAAGGGAACGCAATTTGGGTGAAGCAGTCGGAAAATCAGTGGAATGGGCACATCGAAACACGATAGTCTGGGAAAGGACGATCGACGATAAGCCGTTCGAAGGGGCGGAATCCCGAAGAGAATTGTGGGAGCGTATTTCGGTTTTTTACAGGCATATGATGGAAAATACAGATGAGAACGTTATCATTGTTTCACATGGTGATACATTGAGCGTATTCAGCGCCATGTGGCTTGGACTGGATGTTGAAATGCTCAACAAATGCGATTTGCACGGCAAAGCCGGAGGCGTTTCGTTTATGCATGAAAACCCGGACGGAAAGCATATCATCACTCGCCTGAGCGATTTGTCATACATCAGGTGACAAGAATTCTGGTCATTGTTTACTGACATAGACTATGGAAAAAGCAAGCATTGAAGGTTTGGATATGAAAAACGCAGGTACCTTCCGGCCCCGCGTCATTCTCAAAAATATCCGTTAATGTCGCTGCAAATGTTATATTTGACTGATATGTTCACCTGATATGTTCACCTTATATGTTCACGCCACTGGAGGTCGCCTCTTTCAAGGCCTTTTATCAGGATCTCGGCAGTGGCAATATTGGTGGCAAAGGGAACGTTGTTCATGTCGCAGAGTCTCAGCAGCGAATACATTTCCGCTTCATTGCTCCGCCCCTCGACCGGGTCCCTCAGGAACACCACCATGTCGATCTCGTTGAGCGATACCCTTGCAGCTATCTGCTGCGTACCTCCGAGCACACCGGGTGAGACACTGTACACAGGCAGCCCTGCTCCTTCAGCAATGAACGAAGCCGTCGTACCCGTGGAGTACAGGGTGTGTTTCTGCAAGATGGTCTTATAGGCTATGCACAGATCAACCATCAGTTCCTTCTTATTGTCATGCGCAATCAGAGCAATATTCATAACTGGCTCTTACCCTATTTCCCGCTATTTCTTATATTCTTTATCGGTATGTTTGCGTAAAGCGCCGGTACAACGCTTTCTCCGTCGTCGCTCTTTGTCTTTGTAAGCTGTATTTCAAGAGAACTCTCATCAATGTCCATGTAATTCGTGATGACCTTTATGATCTCACTTTTCAGCATCTCAAGAAACTGCGGTGAAACATTGGCACGGTCATGGATCAGTACCAGCTTCAGCCTTTCCTTTGCGACATCCTTGGAGTTCTTCGATCTACCGAATATTTTACCTAAGTCGAGCAGCATTGTATACCTCCCCTTCAGTTCGCTTTCAGGCCAAACAGTTTTTTGAGTTTCATCACTAAGCCCTGATCATCTGTGAATGTCATAAAGGGCACTTCCTCGCCTTTTATCCTTCTCACCACATTCCTGAAAGCCTGTCCTGCCAGTGATTTGCTGTCGCATATAGCGGGCTCGCCCCTGTTGGTCGACACGACAATCTTTTCATCGTCGGGGACGACACCTATGAGTCCTATCGCCAGGATGTCGATTATGTCATCGATGGACATCATGTCTCCTCTTTTTACCATATCAGCGCGCAGCCTGTTGATCAGCAGCTTCGGATTCCTTATCTCATTTGCCTCAAGCAAACCGATGATCCTGTCCGCATCCCTGACAGCGGAAACTTCGGGGGTCGTTACGACTATTGCCCTGTCAGCAGCAGCTATGGCATTTTTGAATCCCTGCTCTATGCCGGCCGGGCAATCTATCAGTATGTAATCGAATTCCTCGCGCAATTCTTCACAAAGCTTTATCATCTGTTCCGGTTTGACTGCCGATTTGTCCCTGGTCTGAGCAGCAGGTATCAGATAGAGTCCGTCGAAACGCTTGTCCTTGATAAGCGCCTGCTTGACCCTGCAGTTGCCTTCGACCACGTCCACGAGATCATAGACGATCCTGTTTTCAAGTCCCATCACTACGTCAAGGTTCCTCAGACCGATATCGGTATCGATCAATACTGTCTTGCTGCCCGACAATGCCAGACCGGTTCCTATATTTGCTGTAGATGTGGTTTTGCCCACTCCGCCTTTTCCTGATGTGATTACAATGACTTCGCTCATCCATATACCTCCTATGCGCCTTATGGGCAGATTGCGGCGACACTCAGTTTATTGGGGCCTCATATATATGTTAAATATACAGTTTAAAAAATATTTTGTCAATTAAAGCATTTTTTTGTAAATAAACTATTACTTGTGCTGTGGAAGGAACGTTTCGATGTAGACCATGTCATCCTTTACAAACGCTATTTCAGGCAAAAAGCCCTGCTTTGGCTGGCCGGAATCCGGCGGCCTGGTAATGACGTCGGCTATGCGCAGCTGTGTCGGCTGCAGTGACAATGCCGCAACTATGGCCTCCTTGTTCCCGTCAGCACCGGCATGCACCAATCCCCGCAGCGATCCCATGACCACCACGTTGCCTGCCGCGACCACTTCTCCGCCGGGGTTCACATCGCCGAGGATCACGACATTTCCCTCGTAACTGACAAGAGTCCCGGACCTGACGGTGCCCCTGTAAAACTTCGTCATACCTTCCTCCAGTCCCCTGAAATACAGGAGCCTCATCCTGAGCTTGTCCCTTGTCCTGTCAGGCTCTTCGTGATCCCCGGAGCTTTCCTGTTCCTGGTGGTCCTCGTCCTCTTTAAAACTTGCGACCTCTGCAGAAGCTTTCTCCTCGATCATTTTTGAAATGATACGTTCCTGTTCCCCGTTCAGCTTCTTGCCGCGATATCTGACATCAAGGCTTGCACCCTTGAAAAACCTTCCCGATGAATCAAGCTTCCTGCCAAGGCTTTCAAGGATCTTGTCAAAGTCGTCTTCTTCCCGCATCACCAATATAAGCTCATTGCCCTTGGCCTTGAAGCTTACGATGCTTTCTTCCATAGACTGAACCCCCTGTTGCGGAAATGATTCACATAAACTATTATTACATTATTTATGCGTATAAACAAGCATAAATTTGATAACCCATTATGGATTGAACAGGGGTTTTTCAGGCTTCAGATCGCTGTCTGATGAACCGGCTGCCTTGAGGCCGAAATACTCGTCGATGATATCTCTTGCCACGGGAGCGGCATTGGATCCCCATACGCCTCTTTCTATTACAACGGCAATGGCTATTTCCGGATCATCAGCCGGCGCATAGCAGATAAAGACTCCATTGGGCGAACGCCCGCCTACGCTCTGTGTCTGTGCTGAACCGGTCTTTCCGGCCACTTCGAACGGAAGTCCCTTAAAAGCTTCCTGCGCAGTACCGTCTATCGATGTCGTAACGGCAACCATGCCTTCCTTGACTGTAGCTATTGTGGTATCCTTCAGCGGGATCTGCGTATAAGTGGGCTCGGTCTTGTTTACAACGGACCCGTCATATTTTATTACTTCCTTGATGACATGCGGCCTGTACAGCTTGCCTCCGTTTGCGAGGGCAGCGGTATAGTTGGCAAGCTGCAGCGGCGTGAAGGAGTTGTCGAACTGGCCTATCGACACCTGGGCCGTATCCGCAGGTCTCCAGATATCGTTTCTCAGTTTCTTTTTCAGTTCTATCGACGACATCATACCTGAGACCTCGTTCGGCAAGTCTATGCCTGTCTTTTTCCCAAGGCCGAAACAGTTCGCCCAGTATGTCAGAGCTTCGATGCCGGTCCTTATGCCAAGTTCATAGAAGTACAGGTTACATGACGTCTCGAGTCCTCTTTTCAGGGTAAGCGGGCCATGTCCGTACGTAGGTTTTTCGAGGCAGAACAGGTCTCTTCCTCCGATACGGGTCGTCCCCCTGCAGGCTATCGTGTTTGATGCCGGGGTTATCACGCCCTTTTCAAGCCCGGCGATAGCCGTGATGGGCTTGAAGGTGGAGCCTGGAGCATAGTTTTCCTGTATCGTCCTGTTGAGCAATGCTTTCAGGTTCTGTTCGTCCTTCGTCAGTTCTATGATCATTTTCTGGGCCTCCGTGTCTTCGGGGCCCGCAAGGTATATCGACGGGTCATAACTCGGATAGCTCACCATCGTCAGGACCGCTCCCGAGTGGACATCCAGCACCACTGCTGATCCTGCGTTGGCATCGCCATAGTTGGGACCTCTCTTGTCGTTCCTGATCTTCTCTATGTTACGGGCCAGAGACTCCATGGCGACCTTCTGAAGGTTCGTGTCGATCGTCAGCACTACGTCATGGCCCGGTATTGCTTCCATTGTCACAATCTTCTGGATTATCTTTCCATCAGCATCGACCTCAAATGTAATCCTCCCGTTCTTCCCGCGCAGATACCTCTCGGCACTCTTCTCAACACCGGTCTGCCCGATGAGGTCGTCATTGTCGTAGCCCTCGTCCTTGAGTTCATCGTACTGTTTTGCATTGATCGCCCTTATATACCCGAGCACATGGGCCTCTTCGTATGCATCGATATATTCCCTCACCGGCTCCGTCATCGTTATGATGCCGGGGAACTCGTGGTTCCTCTCCTCTATCTCGGCCACGGTCTCCCTGCTTACGTCCCTGGCGAGGAGCACCATACCGCCCCTGGAGAAATTCCAGTTGTTGATCAGTATTTCATACCTGAAGACCATTATCCTGTATGCCTGTTCGTCCGTATAAAGCGCGTTTATATCGAACTTCTTTTCCCTCAGGTATCTGAAAAGCTCATAGGCGTCATACCTGACATCTTCCTTCTTCATGTTGAGCCTGTCCGAATTGGTCTGCCACGAGTAGATCTGCTTCTCGGTCATGTCGTTGAATTCGACGGGCGGCCCGTAAGTCAGGAATTTGGAAAAGGTGTTTACGTGCCCGTCTCCGTTTTTCTCCAGCAGGTCCGATAACTTGAGGAACATTTCGTTCATTTCGGAAGAGGTTATGTTCGTCTTGACGATGTACAGCGAATATCCCTGCCTGTTGACAGCCAGGGGAGTGCCGTACCTGTCGAGGATCTTCCCCCTCGGCGCCTCTATTTCACCTTCCTTGAGGATCCTCTTCTGCGAGTCGGCCACGTACTTCTCGCCCTCAACTATCTGAAGGTTGAAAAGCCGGAAAATGATCATGATCCCGAATACCATGAATCCCAGACAGAGTATGTAATATCTGTTTTTCAGCTTCTTTTCCAAATCATCCATCCTCCTTCTGAGACCGCACAGTTCAGTACTTATGCGCAGACGCCGCACTGTCGAACCATTTGCCCGCCATTACAAGCAGGGGAAACAGCAGCACAGATACGGCGCAGTTGTAAACCGCCTCCGGCAGTATGACCCTCGTGAAAGCAAACAAAAAATCGATATCGCCGGACATTATGTTGTTTATTACATATACAACCGACTCATAAACTACAGAATATATGAACGTAAAGAATGCGACAACCAGAAAATTATCCCTGTAGATCTTCCTGCTTATCGATCCTGCCGCGATACCGGTGTACATTCCCAGGAGCGCGTAAAAACCGACGGCAGTGCCAAACTGCAGATCGATGCACAGACCTGAAAAAAGGCCAACCGCAGCGCCCTCGGCACTGTTCCTCACCAGTGCCGTGAGGATGGTCAGCGAGATGAGCAGATTGGGTGCGACCCCGTGTATCCTCGCATACCGGAGCAGGGTCGTCTGCAGCAGGAGAAAAAACACAATTAAGAAAGAATAGAGCAACAGCTTTCTTTTCATCTTTTATACTGCCTGTCACATCACTTTTTTTCGGATTTCAGAATGAAAACTTCCTCCAGCCTCCTGAAATCCGCAGTCGGCTGGATGATAGCATATCTGTCGAGTTCGCTGTTCGTTTTTCTTACTTCGATGACTTTGCCTATTTCTATGCCTTTCGGATAAATACCGCCGACGCCCGAGGTTTCGATTATGTCCCCCACTTCGACATCGACCTCGATAGGTATGTATATAAGTTTGCACAGGCCTTCTTCCTTGAGCTGCAAGTCGCCCTTCACAATGGCATGGCCGCCGCCTGGCTTCGCGATCCATCCGGAGACGGCGCTTTCCTCGTCGATGATGGTCTGTATGTTCGATGTGGATTTATCTGCATAAAGGACTCTTCCCACAAGGCCCCTCGAACCGGTCACGACAGGAAAATCGGCCCTGATCCCGTCCTGTTCCCCGACGTCCACCTTGAATACGCTGAACCAGTTGCCGGGTTCCACGGCGATGATGTTGGCGCCGGTAATGGTATAGTCTGCAAATTCGGACTTCAGATTCAGCGCTTGCCTCAATTCATCATTCTTTTCCTTCAGTTCGGCATACTCCCTGTTCTGCCTTCTCAGTTCCTCAACTTCCGCCCTCAGGGCTTCATTTTCTTCCCTGAGCGCATCTATATCCTGGAAATAGGCGAACAGGTCTTCCATTTTCCTGCCTGCAGATGTGAAAATGCTCTGGACAGGTTTCAGCGGTACGTTCAGTATGTTCCTGAGCCAAGTCAGCCTGCTGCTTTTGCCTGCTGATACTCCTATGACGATCAGCAGCACTATCGTAGCAAGAGACACGATGAACCATTTGCTTTTAAAAAGTCGCAGCAATGGACCAGTCTCCCTTCTATCTCAGCTTTCTCGGCGTTATCAGCACACTTCTCAGTGTCTCTATTTCCTCAAGCACTTTACCGGTTCCAATGGCCACACAGTCAAGCGGGTTTTCAGCAATAGTGACAGGCATGCCTGTCTCCTCCCTGATCAGCTTGTCCAGTCCGCTCAGGCGCGCTCCTCCTCCGGCAAGCATTATGCCTTTGTCCATTATGTCGGCAGCCAGTTCCGGAGGCGTCTTCTCCAATGTGTACTTGATCGCATCTATTATTGCATTTATGGGCTCCTTCAGCGCCTCATTTATTTCAGTGGATGAAAGAGTAATATTTTTAGGAAGCCCGGTTATGAGGTCCCTTCCCCTGACCTCCATGAATTCCTCTTTCGGTTTTGGGTACGCATTTCCGATATTTATCTTGATCTGCTCGGCTGTCCTTTCGCCGATCATCAGGTTATATTCCTTTTTCACGAAAAGCACTATCGCTTCGTCAAATTCATCTCCGGCAACCCTCAGCGACCTGCTCGTGACTATTCCGCCGAGTGAAATGACGGCAACTTCGCTGGTACCGCCGCCTATGTCCACTATCATGCTGCCGGAAGGCTCCTCTACAGGCAAATTCGCGCCTATCGCCGCCGCCATTGGCTCCTCTATGAGATAGGCTTCCCTGGCGCCTGCTGCCAGTGTAGCGTCTTCTACGGCTCTTTTTTCGACTTCCGTGACTCCTGACGGAACGCAGATGACCACCCTGGGTTTTGATATGAAGCTGCCTCCCATGGCTCTCCTGATAAAATGCTTCAGCATGCTCTGCGTGATGTCGAAATCGGCAATGACGCCGTCCTTCATAGGCCTTATCGCCACGATGTCGCCCGGTGTCCTGCCTATCATGTTTTTGGCATCGTCACCGACAGCAAGTATTTCTCTCGTGTTTTTGTTAATCGCAACGACCGACGGCTCCCTTATGACGATGCCTCTGCCTTTTACATGGACCAGCGTGTTCGCGGTCCCCAGATCTATACCTATATCTCTCGCAAAAATTCCCATAGCTCTCCTCCCAACATCTGCAAAGAACAGGGCCGTTGCCGCTTCTACATCAGCCCCTGTTCTCTTAAACTTATGTACCTTCCGTCCCCTATGATAATGTGGTCAAGGACCTTGATCCCAAGTATACTGCCCGCATTTACCAGTCTGTGTGTTGTTTCTATGTCCTCCCTGCTGGGTTCCGGATCTCCGCTGGGATGGTTGTGGACAAGCAGCATCCCGGAACACCCCGCCCTGACCGCTTCACTGAATACCTCCCTCGGATGGACTATAGAAGCATTCAGGCTCCCGACTGAAACGTTCAGGTACTTGATCACATGATTCTTGGTATTCAGCAGGATAACCTTGAATACTTCCTTTTTCAGGTGCCTCATCTCCTCCATCAGCAGCATGCTGACATCTGCGGGAGACTTGATCGTAAATTTATTATTGTTTATCAGGGAGGCGGATATCCTCTTCGACAGTTCCATGACTGCCTTTATCTGCACCGCTTTTACCCTTCCGATGCCCTTTATCTTCCTTAATTCTTCCACGGACAGGTCATGGAGATGCGCTAACCCTCCGTTGTTCTCACCAAGCGACAGGATCCGCTGCGCCAACGACACCGATGTCTCCTCGGCGCTTCCGGTCCTGATGATCACCGCCAGCAGTTCAGCATTCGACAGGTATTCAGCACCGTACTTTTCCAGCTTTTCATATGGTCTTTCACTTGCTGGTATATCCTTCATTCTAAGTCTGTATTCCATTTTGGTCAACCCCGCATTTCTTAAAAAATAATTACACATCACTCCTTCCATGATACCAATTTTTACATTTATTATCAACGATTAGGAAATTTCGCTCAGTCTTTTCAACCAACACTGCCTTATTCGCATGCCAGTACGCCAAAATCCTTCAGCATGCGATACAAGCGGCTCAGGGGAAGCCCGACCACGTTCGAGTAGCATCCGTCAAGGCTTTCGACAAAAACGGCTGCCCGGCCCTGGATAGCATAAGCGCCTGCCTTATCGAAAGGCTCGCCGGATGATATGTACGCATCGATTTCCATGTCGGTCATCACGGAAAACCTTACCGTCGTAACTTCATGGGCTGTCCTTGTCCTGCCACTGGAAGCGTCTACAAGGGCGACTCCCGTGATGACCTGGTGTTCTCTTCCTCCGAGTTTCTTCAGCATCCTTCGGGCGTCTTCCCCGCTCACGGGTTTGCCGAATATCTCATCATCACAGACGACTATCGTATCCGCACCGAGTACGAGCCCGTTTTTGAGCCTGGCTGCCACGGCCGCCGCTTTCATGTATGCCAGTTGTTCCGCTTTCTGTTCCGGTGTCCCGGCCAGTTCTGCGTTCTCTTCATCTATGTTTCCCGGCACCACCTCGAAGGGTATCCCGACCTGGCTCAGCAGCTCCCTCCTCCTGGGTGATGACGAGGCAAGTATTATCGTGGTCATACGCGAGCTTTGCGATCCACCTGCTTTCTCTGTCGATTTTCCCGTATGAAAATACATTTTTCGCTGTTCCACTTATTTATCTTATCATAAAAAGAAACAGATATAAATTAATTTCTGCGGGTTTTGGGAGGATAGAGGAGTGTGGAAAAGGAAAAGACAGTCCTCAACTGCGAAGCACTATTTTTTTGCAGAGGACTGTCATTGTCAGCTAAGGAAGAGGGACACTTCTCATCCCGCCCGCTACTTCCTGCAGAGAAGTGTGAAGAAGGTAAAGGGACAGTCCTCACCCCACGGGCATTGCTTCCCTGCAGAGGACTGTCCCATGTAAGCCAAGGGAAAGTGACACTCCTCATCTGTAGAGCATTACTTCTTTGCTGAGGAGTGTCACTTCTCATTTATAAATCGCTATATCTATCCTTCTGTTCTTCTGCCTGTTGTATTCGCTGTCGTTCGGTGCGACAGGCCTGAATTCGGCATTTCCGGTCGCAGTGAGGTGCTTCGGGTCGAGGCCGCATTCATCGATCAGGTACTTCACCACGTTGGTCGCCCTCCTGGTCGACAGTTCCCAGTTTGAGGGGAATTCCGGAGTGTTTATCGGGCGGTCATCGGCGTGGCCCTGCACCTGTATTTCGGTGTCAAGGGTCTTCAGGATCTCCCCTATTTTTTCTATCACAGGCCTTGCCGACGGCTTGATGTCAGCCTTGCCCGTATCGAACAGGACGATCGAGTCCATCCTGAGGATTATCCTGGTACCCTCGTCTATCACCCTTATATTCTCGTTCAGTCCCATCTCGTCTATCAGCGCCTGTATGTCTGCCTGCAGAGTGTCCATAGCACCGGCTTCACCTACAGTCTCGTCAGTTTCTCCGGTTTCTTCTCCTTCATCCGGGTCCGCGTCCTCACCAGTTCCCGTATACTCTTCACCTTCCTGCCCGGCCTTTTCATCGGGCCTGTCCAACAGATCCTTTTCATCGATGTTTGGATACGGAGTGAGACTGATCAGCTTATCGCCCGGAGAGCTGTAATCGAATATATCTTCCCCTCTCTCTCCCAGAAAAGCTGCACGTATGGATAAAGCTACTTTTTCGACTTTCTGCTTGTCAACTACGGCCATTGAAAAAAGCAACACAAAAAAGCAAAGAAGCAGTGTCACCAAATCGCTGTAAGTCGTCAGCCACGATGCACCGCCGGAGCCTTCCTCCTGTTTTCTCCTTCTGCCCATCTGTTTCACTCCTGTTATGCCGATACGGAACTATCTGCCGCTTCCTGGGTATCCCTTATCTCTTTTTCCCTCTCTTCAGGCGGGAGGAATATCTTCAGCTTCTGTTCCAGCATCTTGGGGTTCTCTCCTGCCTGGATAGATATGACCGCTTCCGCGATCATCTCCTTCTGATGTACCTCCTCATCGCTCTTCATCTTTAGCTTGCCGGCAATAGGCGCGCAAACGAAGTTCGACAGAACGCTGCCGTAAAATGTCGTAACCAGAGCGACTGACATCGACGGGCCTATCTGCGCAGGGTCATCAAGCTTCAGCAGCAGGTTTATAAGACCAATGAGCGTGCCGATCATGCCCCATGCGGGGAATATGGCCGCCAGCATGTTGAACACAGCCTGGCCCTTGCTGTGCCGGGCCTGCATATTCTCGATCTCAGTGTCCATGAAATCCTTTATCGTTTCTGATTCTATACCGTCAACGACCAGCTGGAGCGATTGCCTGATAAACGGATCCTCCATCTGTTCAAGCTCCGGTTCGATGGACAGCAGTCCTTCTCTCCTGGTCTTTTCCGACAGCTTGACCAGCATTGCGATGGTTTCGGTCGCTGAAGACTGTTTATCGGTAAAAATCTTTTTTGTCACTTTCAGCGTGTTTATCAAATCTTTGATCCTGAAGTTGATGAGTGCGGAGCATATGCCTCCGCCTATCGTTATAAATACCGACGGCAGGTCCCAAAATGATTTCAGCTGGCCGTCACCGATAAAAATGGATATGATTATACATGCAACACCGCATAGCAAACCTAAAATCGTACCCAGATCCATATCATTCATCCTTTGCTGTTGAAAGGTGATTTATCCGCTGTTCAAATATCTTATCGGATAAAAATGCGATTTTCATTATATCGTTTTTGCCTGTACCTTAGTAAAAAAGATTTGAGGAAGAAGGCAGGATGCAGCGTATATCATGGTCAGTTCGGAAATTTCCGCTTGTAAAAACGGAAAAAACGAGGAAAGAGCTGACGGCTACATCAGTCAAGGGTCCCCGCGGCGAATGCCCTTGCCATCCGTATCTCCAGCGGCCTGACCGCCAGCTTTGCCTTAAGTCTCGCATACTCCCTGTTTATTCTTTTCTGACAGTCCACAATGGTTTTAAAATCTACAGGCGAATATTCCTCCAGGTTTTTCAGGTATGCATTGTCGAACATGCCACTGTTGCAGGCAGCCGCAGCAATAATGAGCAAAATGATGCTGTCCTTTACCATCCGCTTCATCCTGGACGCCATACTTCCAGGGAACACTCCGTCATTGCCGAGGAGCCTGCAGGCAAAATTGATCAGCCTGTTCACAACGCCCTGCGCAAATGAACCGCCATTTACCGTAAACAGCGTTTTGTGACCGTTCCTCCTGTCAGCCGGCACATCCTGGAGGTCATCGACAAGCTGCAGCAAAAATCCGAAACTGAAAATAAACGCTGCTTCATCTTCAGACAGGCTGCCTTTTACCAGGTATCCGTCAGCAAGGACGGAACACCCGCCTTTTTCGGCGCTTATTTCCCTTATCTCACCGAGTGACAGCGGAGAGCCATTGTCCTGCCGCATGCTCCTGACCTGGGCGCTATGTATGCCAAGAAGGCTTCCGTACACCATGGGCCGGAGTTTACGGTCATGCTCGTCCTCGATCATCTCCACGAGCCTGAACAGCCTGTTTTCAAGCGGAGTCCCGGCTATGACATGTTCGCCCGCCAGCCTTTTTTCAAGCCTGATGTTGGTTTCCTGCTTCCGCGTTTCAGAAATGCCGCCGGCATCGATGAAGTTGTCCGTATACGGGTACAACATGCTGTATGCAAAAACCGAGGGCGTGAGCCTGATGTCGATGCCCGCAAAAACCTGGATGCAATTCATTATCCAGACATTCCTCAGAGCCTGGAGTATGTCGTCCAGTTTAACAGACAGGTCGAATGCGCGGGCCTGCTCGATAAAACCGGCCGTAACATCGGAGAATCCGCCGTCAAGCAACAGCCTCATGTCCGCGCCGTCGAAGCCTGCCACGCCCACGCCGCAATCGTAGATAAGCTTTTTAAGACAGGAACCCCACCTGGCGGGGTCTTCCCCGGGCCTGCCGTCAAACCCGGCGACAAGCCCTGCAAATTCACCCATAAATTTTTTGATCCTGCTGTTATTGGCAGCACGGTCACTGTCAGTAAATCGTCTGTCCAATGAAGGAAAACTGTCCGGAGTGCTGTCCCACATCTCCAGGCAGATTCTCCTGAGCCTTTCTGTATCCGGAGTTTTCAGCGCCATGTACTTCTCCATCAGATCCCCGCCGTTTATCTTCTGCCCCTGTACAGAATTATTCCGCCTATGGCTATAAGAAGCACAGGCAGCGTATACCTGAGTTCAAACACTCCCGGCAGCAGCTCCCTGCCGAGGGCAATGACCCCGATGCCTATCAGTACAGCCCCTATGATATACTTGGTCTTTTCGGAATCATACCTGGCCGGCCGGTCCCAACTGTCGTCATTACTGAAATAATCATTCCCGAGATCATAGTCCGTGCCGGTCCCCATGCCGGGATCGGAATAAGCGCCGCTGTATCCCGCCGAGCCGCCGCCATGTCCCCAGCCGTTGCCGTCAGGTATATGCTCCCTGTCCTCGGGCATTATCAGCGCTGCAATGATGTAGATGATGAAGCCCCATCCCATGAACAATGACAGTACAGCAACGATCCTGACTATCACCACATCTATGTTCAGGTATTCGGCCAGGCCGCCGCATACTCCCAGAATAACCTTGTTTCTTCTTGACCGACGCAATCTCCGCATATCCAATCTCCTCTTCCACATGTATCTGCATTGTGTACTCATAAGATAATACGAAGAATCATCCGCAATGTCTAATGGTCCTGAGATTTTTCCGAAGCAGTGATGATGGTCCCGTGATCATAGACAGGTACCACTTCTCCGCCGGGCGGCACTATGAGATACTCTTCTTCATTCCAGTCTCCGTTGACCAGCGCATCTATCAGCCTGGTGCTCCCTTTGATGAAACGCGTGTCCTTACCCGATCCCCTTGCGTATTCAATGAAGGAATCCCGGACCCCAGGGTCGTCAAACCCGTCGATCTCAATGAACGTAAGGAAACCGACCTCGTTTTTCGGAGCCATCATTTCCATGATGTACCTGGCATTCTCTTCACCGTACTGCCGGATCAGCTCCTCCATGTATTCCGCCTGTCCTGATGTAGTCACCCCTGCTGCACAGTCCGTATACCATCCTCCAAGGCGCTCATAGTAGCAGGCCGAATACCACTGGGCGCTCGGGCATTGCCCGAAATGCTCCAGGAAGGCTTCCCGGCTGCCCAGGAAAATCGTGCAGCAGTCATGGGCCCTTGGTATGACCAGCGGTATGCTGCGCGCCCTAATCCCTGCAGTACTGTTCCCGCACAGGCCGTACCCGAGCAGTATGGCATCATAATCTTCCGGCGTGCTGTCTATGGCAGCCTGTATCTCACGCCTGAGCTGATGCGGGTTTACATGCGACCTCAGCCTGGTAAATTCGATATCCACTGTGTGCGGGGATTCCGCCGCAGTCCGGTATGCGAGCCTCGCAAAAACCTCGCACGAAATCATCCTGAATCTCATGTCCCGACTATCCCGCGCCTTTCATGCAGCTTCAGAAATACATTTATAAAACAGCTAAATAAAATACTGAAAAAATCGCAGATGACGTCAAAACACTTATTCCTTAAAAACAAAGCGGCAAGCCCCGGCTCATGCCGATCTTTGCCGCTCCTGCTCCATGTACCGGTTCACTGCCGTTCCCATGATTAAACAGCCAATTTGCGGTCTGATGTTTTGATTCTGCTATCTATGCTCCTTTTCCGCGATGCATGCACTGGAATATGTCTGTCCGGTAACCCGCTCATGACCTGGGCGGCAGCTCTTCGAGCACTTCGACCTTCCCCGCGTCCTTGCCGACGTTGATGCCAAGAACATTCACATTGACACTCACGACTTCGAGCCCTGTCATATCCTCAACTGCACTTCTTACCCTCTTCTGCATTTCACGGGCTGCCTCATGTATCTTGCATCCATACTGCATCACTACGGCCATGTCGATATTGACCTGGTTTTCCTTCATCTCCACCCTGATGCCCTTGCCGGGCGCCTTCCTGCCAAGCATGCCGGCTATCCCGTCCACGAAACTTCCGCCCATAGAGGCTACATTCTCATCGCCGGATGCCGCGATACCGGCGATCGTGGCGATGACTTCCTCAGAGATCTTTATCCTGTCTTCTCTCCTGGGCTGTTCCATTACCTGTTCACTCATCTCACACGCCTCCTTCATACCAATATTGTAAGGATATTGGTCATTGATGACAGGCAGCTTTACATATCTGCCATCTGAAAACCAAATCCTGTATGCTGTCAGAATTCAGCAGATTTTGCAGTTCTCGGGAAGGGTATGACATCCCTGATATTAGCCATTCCCGTCAGGTACATGACGGCTCTCTCGAAACCGAGACCGAACCCGGCATGCTTTGTCCCGCCGTATTTCCGCAGATCCAGATACCATTTGTAGTCTTCGATGTTCATGCCAAGTTCTTCTATCCTCTTCGCCAGCAGATCGTACCTTTCTTCCCTCTGGCTGCCCCCTATGATCTCACCGACGCCGGGAACCAGCAGATCCATTGCCGCCACCGTCTTCCCGTCATCGTTGAGCCTCATGTAGAACGCTTTTATATCCTTCGGATAGTCGGTAATGAACACCGGCTTTTTGAACACAGTTTCCGTCAGGTAACGTTCGTGTTCGGTCTGCAGGTCGGAGCCCCATTTGACGGGATACTGGAAGCCGGAGTTGTTCTTCTCGAGAATACTGATCGCTTCAGTATATGTCAGGTGCCCGAAATCTGACTCAACAATGTTGTTCAGCCTTTCAAGCAGACCGTTGTCGATGAAGTTGTTGAAGAACTCCATCTCCTCCGGCAGATTCTCGAGGCAGTAGCTTATCAGATATTTCATCATTTCCTCGGCAAGCTGCATGTCATCATTGAGGTCTGCAAACGCGATCTCGGGCTCTATCATCCAGAACTCGGCTGCATGCCTTGTAGTATTCGAGTTCTCTGCCCTGAATGTCGGACCGAACGTGTATATTTTGCCGAACGCCATGCAGTAAGCTTCTCCGGCCAGCTGCCCGCTGACGGTCAGGCTTGTCTGCCTGCCGAAAAAGTCCTGCGAGTAATCGACATTGCCGTTTTCATCCCTCGGTATATTGTCAGGGTCCATCGTGGTCACCCTGAACATTTCGCCTGCACCCTCGCAGTCGCTCGTCGTTATGATAGGCGTGTGGACATATACGAAGCCCCTCTCCTGGAAGAAGCGGTGTATGGCATACGAAAGTGCGCTCCTCAGCCTGAAGACTGCGGAAAACGTGTTCGTCCTCGGTCTCAGGTGGGCTATCGTACGCAGGAATTCGAATGAATGGCGCTTTTTCTGCAGCGGGTATTCCGGGACGCAGGCCCCTTCTATTTCAATTTTCCCTGCCTTAAGTTCAAAAGGCTGCTTTGCCTCAGGTGTGGCGACAAGCGTCCCGCGGGCCCTGATCGATGTGCCCTGGTTCAGTTTCGAGACTTCGCTGTAGTTGTCGATGACCCCGTCCTCAAATACGATCTGCAGGTTTTTCATGAAAGATCCGTCGTTAAGTTCAATAAATCCGAATGTTTTAGAATTCCTTATCGTCCTGATCCATCCCGCCACTTCTATCTCCTGGCCGATGTAAGGCGCCGGATCCCTGTATAACCGCTTTATTTCGACTTTCATCTGTTTCCTCCCTTTCGCTGAAGTGTTTCGGCATCATTCCACCTGAACGGTGTGATTCATCAGCTGTTCCTTCTAAGTATATCCTTTAACGGCAGCCGGATACAACACCTATTCTGATGTGCGCTCCGCGCCCTTTACATTATTCTTTCAAATCAAGTATAATACTTAAAAGATGTAAAAACAATATGAGGAAATCAGTGTGAAAATGAAGATACTGGTCGTATCGGACCGTGAAGAACCATATATATGGGATTATTTCGACAGGGAACGCTTCAGGGACGTGGAGCTTGTTTTGTCTTGCGGCGACCTGAAGGCCGAATACCTGTCATTCCTGGTAACGATGATAAAAGCACCTCTTTATTATGTGCCCGGGAATCACAACGGGCGCTATCTCACGCATCCGCCCGAGGGCTGTGAATCGGCGGACGACAGGCTCCTGGTCTACAAGGGCATAAGGATCCTTGGGCTGGGAGGATGCATGAACTACAACAACAAGGAGTTCCAGTACACCGAGGAACAGATGCGGAGGCGGATCCGCAGGCTGAAGTGGACCATCAGGAAACACAAAGGCTTCGATATCCTGCTGACCCACGCGCCCGCTTACGGCCTCGGCGACGGGGAAGACATCGCCCATACCGGTTTCAAAAGTTTCGTGGAACTGCTGGACAAGCATTCCCCGAAATACTTCTTCCACGGCCACCAGCATCTGAACTACGGGCGCCAGCCGAGGATAATGCATTATAAAAACACCACCATCGTCAATGCATACGGCTATTATCTGATGGACTGCGAATTTTAGGCAACTGTTAACTTTCTCTACTCCACTATGTTTACAAACCAATCCATGTTGATGATCTGCTCGCGGGTCGCCACTTCGCCCTTTTTTACCATAAGGGTGCCGTCCTGGCTGTATATGGGCCCGGTAAACGGATGGTAGAGCCCGTTGCTGATCATCTTTATCATGAAGTCAAGGAGTTTCTGGGTCTCAGGCGGCACAAGCCTTCTCGAATAGAAGAAGTCCACGATGCCGGAATCCATACCCCACCAGAAATTGACAACCTTCTGGCCGGGGCCGTATGATCTCCTGGAGTTTTTCATGATATTGTGCAGCATTTTTTCGTAGAATATGCCCCAGTTCCAGACAGGGGCGGCAATATGCTCCTGGACCAGGCCCTTTTCGCCTACGGCCACCGCATATACGCCATATTCGCTTGTGACGGACCTGTCCGACAGCGTGTCATGGTGTGCGATCACATCACAGCCCTGGCGGATCAGGGACTCGCTGGCCGCCTCCGCCTCACGGGGATCATCCCACCGGTTGAGGAACACCACTTTGACCCTGGCGTCCGGGTTGACCATCCTGGCGCCAAGAGCAAAGGAGTTTATCCCGTTTATCACTCCGGGTACAGGCACAGTTCCTACATAGCCGAGCAGGTTCGTCCTGGTGACTGCTCCGGCGGCGATCCCTGCAAGGAACCTGGGCTCGTAGATCCTTCCGAAATAAGTGTTCACGTGCTTGTATGAATGGGTCTCGGAGCAGTTGAGGAACTTCGTCCCGGGGAACTGCATGGCCGCTTTCAGCGTCGAATTGATAAACGACGGGCTCGTCACGAACACCACGTCATTGCCTTCCTGTGCAAGTTTTTTCAGGACATTGTATGCCTCCGGCGTTTCAGGCACATTGTCCACATATGAAGTGCTGATCATGTCGCCGAAAACCTTGCTGACATGGATCCTTCCCATCTCCTGCGCATAAGTCCAGCTTGAGGTCTTCGGATCCCTGGCGTACACGAACGCGACTTTCAGCGTTTTCTTCGGCATCACGAACGCTGTCAGCGTCGAGATCAGGCCTTCGCCTGTTTCCATGGGCACTGTCTGTATGTCCACGGGTTTGCTGCCTGTCATCTGGTCCAGTTCTATGAGCAGGCTGCTTAACCTTGCCCTCACCTTCTCATCGTCTATTTCATTCGGAAGGCCGTATATGGTTATGTATTCGAGGAATGCGTCGCCCGTAGTGATCGGGAGCTCCTGCCCGCCCAGTTCGTGGTATATCTTCCTGAAAGGCAGGTATATGGAATTGGTGAAATATTTGTACTTTTCAAACCCGGTCAGGTCCCGCCCCGGTTCAAAATTCTCCAGGTATCCCAGCAGTTTGTTGAAAGAATTCCTCCTGGTGAACCAGATGGCGTTTATCCGGGTTTTCTTGTAAAAATCAAGAAACTCATAGTATATCGATATGTCGTCATCGCTCTCGTCCCTTTTGGGTACCAGCCTCACGACCCTGCCCTGGAAGGACCAGGCGTCGAAGTACTTCAGGACGCTGACCCTCTTGTTGCCTTCGACGACATAAAACCAGTTGAGGTATTCATAAACCTTGATGGGATCCCTGATACCCTCGGTCAGGTGCGCTTCACACAATGCCGTCCACTTGGCTGCAAACTCCGTCTTCGGCGTCAGCAGCGGCATGAAATTGACGGCGAACGACCTGCTCCTGGCATTCGTATATGTTCCTACGATCTTTTTCAGCGGTATCTCCACTACGCCAAGATCGATCTCATAAATTATATCTATATTCTTAAGGATGCCCTCCAGCGACGGGAGGTAACCCGTCATACCCTTGGAAGCACTCCGGGAGTATTCTTTCTGCCCAAGCTTTCTTGCTGCCATATAATGATTTTCAGCTCCGGCTCTGTCCATTCAGTTTCCCCCTTCCGCCAGGCACGCCGCTGTGCACTGCACACGCAGGATACATGATATTGCATGCCTGAAATCTACATGCTGCCGTGATATACACACCCAGTATACATACTGTTTTTGCCACGGTTTTGTTCCATGTCCCGGCCCGAAATAACCGCTCAGGCCGGCCTGTCGATATCTTTCCTGAAACGTCTGACTATGTTTCTGATTATATTCATGTGTTCAAGCCAGGCTATCCTGTATGTTATTTCTTTCTCTCTCGGTACTGTTATGATTCCGAGCCTGTTGTATCCATCCGGGTAACACCTGTATTCCAGCAGCTTCTCTTCATCATTCCTGAGCACCTTTATCCAGGTGTAAACGGGGAAATCCTTCAATGCCTCGGCGATCCCCTCCTCAGTCTGGATGTCCATGTTGTTGATACTCAGGATGATGTCGCCTCTCATCATGCCCATGGACTGGGCATTGCTCCCCGGGAGCACATCCAGCACCCTCAGTCCGCGCCTGGCCGCGCTGAACAGCGGTGTTCCGTTCCTTTCCGTCATTACCGACCACATGTATATGCCCTCCCGACCGGCGATGCACAAAATGGCGCCGACACATCCGACCCATCCGATATCTCTTGAGATCAGCGCCAGGACCAGCAGTATGCATCCCTGTGCAAAAAGGGCTGCAGCATTCCTTGCGGACTTTTTCTCGGGCTGGGTCGCTATCGAAATATCCGAATTCAGCAGCATCGCCATCATGCAGTCAAGCCCGAATGCTCCTGCCATCCCGGCCGGCGGCCTGGGGGCGAACGGCAGGGCCAGGCCTGAAACGGACTCAGGCAGAAGCGTCCCCGGCTGCATCAGGTATGTCAGGAATACGACCGGTATTATCCAGAACCTTTTTGTCAGAAAAGCTCCGGCTATCTCACCGTCATGATGTATATATACGGGTATGTGGCTGCTTTTTCTGTTTATGTAAACCAAAAACGCCTCAAGCATCTGCAGTACAGCTGCAAGGCACAGAAGAGACGGCACATTTACATAAAGCCTGTCAAAAACATAGCTTGCAGCCGCAAGCAGGCCCGCCGCATACGGGAAACTCACGAATCTTATGTCAAACAGCATCAGCAGGCACATAATGTAAAACAGATACCTTACAGTATCTGTTTCAACAGTTACCCCTGCTGCCACGGTAAGGAAGCTGACAGCAAAGCCTGTGACCAGTCCGGTCAGTATCAACTTCTCAGCGGCCTGTTTCAGGCCGGGTCCTGTGCTGCCGTACATTTCCTCCTGCAGTTCGGAATACACGCGATAGTGCGACCTGATAAAGGTTATTACCAACAGGCACATAACCAGGAAGAAGTAATCTGCAAAAAATGCCCTGAGCATTTCTGCCGCTATCGCACCTGCCAACTGCAGCACAAAACCAACTCCCGCTACCTTTCGGAGAGAATCTGATCGAGGCGCTTGCGTATCTCCCTGAGGAAACCGGCGGTATTGACAACCTTCTTGTCTTCCAGTTCGGAGAGGGCTGCAAGATCCCCTGTCATCACGCCTTCTTCTATCGTTCTGATGGCGGCAGTCTCAAGATCGTTGGCAAAGTTTACGAGATCTGTGTTCCCGTCGAGTTCGCCCCGTTTCCTGAGCGCCCCTGTCCAGGCAAAAAGTGTTGCCATCGAATTCGTGGAGGTCTCTTCACCCCTGAGATGCTTGTAGTAATGCCTTGTGACGGTGCCGTGAGCCGCTTCGTATTCATAGCAGCCGTCAGGCGAAACCAGGACGGAAGTCATCATTGCAAGGCTCCCGTAAGCCGAGGCGACCATATCGGACATAACATCTCCGTCGTAATTCTTGCATGCCCAGATAAACCCGCCTTCCGACCTGATGACCCTGGCAACGGCGTCATCGATGAGCGTGTAGAAATATTCGATCCCTGCTTCCCTGAATTTCTCGCTGTACTCCTTTTCGTACATCTCCTGGAATATATCCTTGAATGTGTGGTCATATTTCTTCGAAATGGTGTCCTTCGTGGCAAACCACAGGTCCTGCCTGACTTCCAGCGCATAGTTGAAGCATGCCCTGGCAAAGCTGCGGATGGATTCGTCGGTATTGTGCATGCCCAGCATGACCCCAGGCCCGCTGAACTCATGGATGGTGTCGCGGAATATCTCGTTTCCGTCCTTTCCCCTGAATACGAGTTCAGCCGTCCCCGGCCCTTCCACGCGGTACTCCACGTCCTTGTAAACATCGCCATAAGCGTGCCTTGCCAGCGTTATGGGTTTCTTCCATGTCCTGACGAATGGCCTGATGCCCTTTACTATGATAGGAGCCCTGAAAACAGTGCCGTCCAGTATTGCCCTTATGGTCCCGTTGGGGCTTTTCCACATCTGCCTGAGGCCGTACTCCTCGACCCTCTGCGCATTGGGCGTGATCGTCGCGCACTTGACGGCGACCCTGTGTTTTTTCGTAGCCATCGCAGCATCGATGGTCACACGGTCTTCAGTCTCATCGCGGTGTTTCAGGCCGAGATCGTAATATTCGGTGTTCAGTTCGATATATGGGGTCAACAGTTCATCCTTTATAAGCTGCCAGATGATCCTGGTCATTTCGTCCCCGTCCATCTCAACTATGGGGTTCTGCATCTTGATTTTCTCAGCCATATGCAATATCATCCTTTCATCTGTGTCGGTCTTTATTTCTTTCTCATTTCCCGGCGCCGCAGCACTTCTTGTACTTCTTGCCGCTTCCGCACGGGCACGGATCGTTCCTGCCCACCTTATTGCTTACAGCCATCTTTGACAGCCTGAACTCCTTCGTCAGTTCCTTTCTCCTTTCCTCGGAAAGGATGCCGTCCCATTCCTTCAGGTTATACAGCCAGTCAGCCCTGGCCTCATGCATGTTCCAGTATAGCTTCTCGAAGTCTATTTCCGCCGACAGTTCCGTTTCCTCTTCCAGCGAATCCAGGTCCAGTTCCTCTTTCAGGCTGGTATTGATGCCATCAAGAAATCCCGTGAACATCACGGCATCCATCCCGAACCCGTCTGCAAGATCTTTCAGCTTCCCCTCGAGCTTTTCCATGCGTTGCTCAAGGATGCGACGGTAATTTTCCTTTTCCCTTTCAAAATAATCCGCCCAGAACAAGTTCTGCTGCTGCGGTGTCACAAGTCCTTCCACAGTCTTTTTCCACTGCTCGTAAAGTCCCATCTTCGCGCTCCTTCTCCACTGGTGTAAAAAGTAAATTTATCATTTTAAAATGTATTATAACATGTATTCATATATTGTCAAAACACTTGAGCAGGGGCCGTGCGCACAGGAAATAACCGGTTGGTCGGACAGAACTTCAATGTTATAATGAACTTGCAGAAATCCGGGATCAGCATGTCGCTGACCGGAACAGTGCGAAAAAGGTGAGCAGCATGCGCAGGATCATACTCGTACCCGACTCATTCAAAGGAACGATGTCCTCCGCCGAAGTATGCGACATTATGAGCAGAGCAGTTAGGCTCCGCTTTCCTGGCGCCGAGGCTGTAAGCATACCGGTCGCCGACGGCGGCGAAGGCAGCGTGGACGCCTTTCTGTCGGCAGTCGGCGGCAGGAAGGTATATGTAAGGGTGAAGGGCCCATACTTTGAAGACCTGGAAAGCTTTTACGGCATCCTGCCTGACAATACCGCAGTTGTGGAAATGGCGGCAGCTTCAGGGCTTCCGCTCGTCGAAGGGAACAAGCATCCGGGGAAAACGACCACGTACGGCGCAGGGCAGCTCATCGTCCATGCCGCCCGGTCCGGATGCAAAAAGATCATCGTCGGCCTTGGAGGCAGTGCCACCAATGACGGAGGGTGCGGTGCGGCAGCCGCAGCAGGAGTCGTGTTCAGGGATGCCTCCGGAAAGGAGTTCATTCCTGTGGGCGAAACGCTGAACAGCATATCGTCCATTGACATGAGCGGGATCGACAGGTCAGTTGCCGAAGCGGAAATCATTACGATGTGCGACATAGACAACCCCCTGTACGGACCTGACGGCGCGGCCTTCGTATTCGCGCCGCAGAAGGGTGCGGACGAAGCGATGGTTAAGGTTCTGGACGAAAACCTCCGGCACCTGGCCGGTATAGTGAAGCGGGACCTCGGGACAGACATATCGGCCATCCCCGGCGCAGGCGCAGCAGGCGGTATGGGAGGAGGCATGGCGGCATTTTTCGGCAGCAGGCTGAAGATGGGTATCGAAACCGTGCTTGATGTGACAGGATTCGATCGATTGCTGGAAGGAGCCGACCTGGTGATAACGGGCGAAGGTAAAATTGACTCTCAGTCTCTAAGGGGCAAGGTCATAACAGGCGTAGCCCGCCGTGCGAAGAAAGCAGGTGTTCCGGTGATCGCAGTCGCAGGCGATATAGATGACGATATAGCGGGTATATACGACGAAGGTGTTGCAGCCGTATTCAGCATAAACCGAAAAGCCGTGCCGTTCGAAGAAGCCCGGCTGCGCTGCCGGGGCGACCTTTTCCGCACAGTGGACAACCTGATGAGATTCCTCAGTTGCCGGGAAACGTCCCTGCAGCGGTAATAAACCGGCTCATGATGTATTTGCGCGGCATAAGGCACTTTCACCGCCAGGGCCGCGTGCATGCCTCGTACACAACGCAAAGCGGGATGTGACCGTCCACATCCCGCAAGGATTTTCATCGAAGTATTTTTCTTTATGAAATATTCCAGGATCGAATTTTCGTGATCTTTCCAATTATCCAGCATCCGTCTGTCTCTCTGCAAACAGCTTTAAGACTGTTTCCCGGGATCCGTCATTTTTTCAGGATCTTTCTTACGGCCAGCACTATCGGTACTGACAGCGCCACCGAAACGATGATCTCACCGGGCGCGTTCGTCGCCGCAATGCCGGCTATGCCTGCCGCCGCTTTGCTTACATCGATCTTCATGGCCTGTGCGAACTCATCCGCGTAAAGCAGATATATCAGTCCCAGTACGCCGACAGTATTCGTCAGCGTGCCGATCACCGCGCTGACTGCAATCTTCAGGACATTGCTCTTTATGAACGGTATCCTGTAGGAGTAATGCGACGTGACGCCTATCAGCATCCTCGGCAGTACCGACACAAGAGGATTCAGGAATGCGAATGAAAGAAGCGACGGATTCGTGAGGTTCTGGACGATGCTGAATATCCCGAAAATAAGACCTGCTGCCATCCCTACCACGGGTCCTTCAAGGATCGCCCCTATGATCACAGGGATGTGCATGATAGTCGCCTTTGCCGTTGGCAGCGGTATGAATCCGACGCCCGATGCTCCAAGCACTATCGATATCGCCGAGAGCATGCCGACAATGGCGATCTGCCTTGTCTCAAATTTCCTTTTGCTGATTGCCTTTTCCATTTTGATCGACCTCCCGCTCTTATTCCCGAAGGATATAAGTCGTTTTTTGATGATTTTCAAAGTACGGTTTCTTTCGAATACCGCCTGTCAAACATGCTACCACATTTTTGATGTAAACGCCATACCTTTTTTATATTTCACACCTGCAGGCATGTCGGATTTCAGGACGTTATATGCAATCCCTACATAAAAATGATACAATATCTGAGAAACAAAAAACGCCGAAACATCGTAAAAAAGCATAAGGAACAGCAAGAAAGACCGGCTGGGAGCCGCTTCGGATGATACTGGCCATAAAACAGCGGTCTGAGCCGTAAGGCGGCATGAAAGCAAAATCTGCAAGCATAATGGGAGAAGAGCATGAAAGAGATCGTAAGGATGTGGAAATACAGCACGATGGTCGCCATAACTGTGATGTGCGCCGGCATATATATGCTGTTTCTGCTGCCCACCAAATCCATAGCCATAATACCCGGAATAACAGAGATAAGGCCCGCTTCATTTCTTCCTGTGATATTCGGCCTGCTGTTCGGTCCGGCAGGAGCATGGGGTTCGGCTATAGGTAACCTGGGAGGGGATCTGTTCGGTACCCTCTCCCCGGGCTCGGCATTCGGCTTTGTCGGCAACTTCCTCCATGCTTACATACCGTACAAGCTCTGGTATCATATTAAGCAGAGACACGGCGATGACAGGGCCCCCACGATCAATTCCCCATGGAAGCTGGCCACGTTTGGCATCGTCAGCATCGTATCAAGCATCGCCTGTGCCGTCACGATAGCATGGGGGCTCAATCTGCTAAGCATTACAAGTTTCCCGGCGCCAGCCATCTTAATCGCACTCAACAACACTGTCACAACTCTGCTGTTCGGTCCGGTACTCCTCCCTGTACTGTATAAAACGGCCAATAAATTTGAACTCCTCTGGACCGATCTTATGCACCCGAAAGACATCAGCAGGCCGTCGGCAGACAAACTTTATCCTTTTATGGTCATAACCGGTTCGACTGGAGCATTTCTCTCTGGACTGGCATCTGCTTGCTTTATTGCGAGGGAGGCAGTTTATGACTGGCAACACCCGGTGCAGGGTATCGGGAGTATAGCCGTAACGCTGATCGTTCTGCCATTTTTAGCGATTATGATTTATGGAACGTTCAAGTCATGATTTTTCATACGGACATACAGCAGGATCAGTTCATCAAGTTCTCTGCTGCGTTGCTGTACTATCGAGCTGGTCAGATTCTCAGACTCAATCAACTCATGTAACTCCTTCCTCAGCAGATCGATCTCATTTTTAAGGTACAGGCAGCTGCTGTCTTTCAAGGCTATTCACCTCCCAGTACGTACATAACCGTGACCTGCCGGCACAAGAACCACAATTCGACGAAAAAAGCCTGGACCACATGACCAGAAGCCTGGGATAAGCCTGAATACATATTTATGCAGACACTGTTTTCTCATTTGCAACCTCACTTTTATTATATTACAACGGTTTCACACAATCAACATAATTTCTCCTGAAATGTCAGCATCTGTATAAATTTTCTGTCAAATTGCAAGCCTGATTTCACAAATGCTGTCATTTCAGGCTTTTTACGGCATCCGCCATACCGCTCATTTTTTTGCAAACATATACGCATGCAAGCCTTTTACGGGAAATAGCCGGCGTATTTCCCGCATTTTTCAGGCCTGACCAGGCAAGTTCATGGTATTTCCTGTCTATCGGCACCAGCGCCGGACCGGACACGGATGCGACCGTTTTCCAGGTTTCCTGCCCATGGCAACCGCGTCATACCGACTTACAGCATACGTACCCGCTGCGTTCACGCCTTGCAATGCTTCCGGGTCCACGGTCACTCGTTTTCAGGACCTTCGGCATCAGTGCCGTCAGGGCAGGCTTCATCCGGTTCCGGTCCTGCCGGGACATGATAAGGCGTACCCATTATGACTTCCACATTATGCACACCTTCAGGCGACAGTTCTATAAATCCTTCTCTGCTTATTTGTCCGTCCACGACCAGGTGCGACACTCCGCTGCAGGCTCCGTCAGGGTTCCTTATTTCGATAATGTAGACCGCGTTTTTATACCTGTATGTTATTCTGAACTCTTTCCATGATTCTGGTATGCAGGGATCGATATACAGTTTTTCTCCCTTTTTCCTGAAGCCCGCAATATTTTCAAGGCCGACCCTGTAAAGCCATCCGGCTGCGCCGGTGTACCATGTCCATCCTCCCCTGCCGACGTGCGGGCTTGCGGCATACACGTCAGCCGCGATCACATATGGCTCCGTTTTGTACCGTGAGTACTCTATGGCAGTTCTTGTATGGTTGATGGGATTGAGCATGTGGAAGATCTCACCGGCCTTGTTGCCCAGGCCCAGCCTGGCAAAAGCCATCACGACCCAAACAGCGGCATGCGTGTATTGTCCGCCGTTCTCCCTGACTCCGGGCAGATACCCCTTAATATATCCCGGCTGGAGTACGCCGTCGTCAAAGGGTGGGGTCAGCAGCTTTACAATGCCTTCATCCTCATCTACAAGGAATTTCTTTACGGCCTCAATGGCTTCCCGGGCGCGGGCAGGCTTTGCCATTCCGGAGATCACAGCCCATGACTGGGAAATCGAGTCGATCATGCACTCCGAATTCCTGGCGGAACCCAGCGGGGTCCCGTCGTCGAAGTAAGCCCGCCTGTACCAGCTTCCGTCCCATGCCTCCCTCTCGATGCTTTCGATCAGCATTGCAGCCTTTTCACGGTACGTTTCGGCCCTCCTGAAATCCTTCATCCGCAGGCATATCGGGATGAACCTGTGCAGTATCGTCAGCAGGAACCATGCCAGCCATACGCTCTCCCCAGTCCCCTTACTGCCTACGGTATTCATACCGTCATTCCAGTCGCCGCTGCCGATGAGCGGCAGACCGTGCGGCCCTGTCCTGAGCGAGATGTCGATCGCCAGGACGCAGTGATCATACAGGCTCGCAGCAATATCCGCCTGCCGCGGCTCTTCATAGCGCTCGTGCTCGCCTTCGGCAAGCAGGTTTCCCTCAAGGAACGGCACACTTTCATATAATACCGAATCATCGCCGGTTTTTTCAAGATATTCGGCAGTGACATAGGCCAGCCACAAAAGGTCGTCGGAGTACCTGGTCCGTATGCCGTTCCCTCTTTCCGCATGCCACCAGTGCTGGACGTCTCCCTCTTTGAACTGCCTGGATGCATGCAGCAGTATCTGTTCCCTTGACAGTTCCGGCCATATATTAAGCAGCGCCATGCAGTCCTGCAGCTGATCCCTGAATCCGTATGCACCTCCGGCCTGGTAATAGGCAGACCTTGCCCAAAGCCTGCAGGCAATCGTCTGATACAGGAGCCAGCCGTTCATGATCGTATCGAAAGAGTCGTCAGGCGTCTGCAGTCTTATTGCCCCCAGTTTTTCCCGCCAGAATCCCTTTGCCTTTTCCAGTTCAGCCTTCGCATTTTCAGGCCGTGCAAGAAGGTCTTTCATTGACCGGGCTTCCTCCATACTGCCGGCACATCCAAAAAGGAACACTATCACAGCCTCTTCCTCCGGGGCAGGCTCCGCTATGCAGCTGATTGCCGCACAGGGGTCCAGCCCGGCGCCTGTTACTTCATTGAGGTTCTCACCGGACAGGCCGGCCGGCTCGGCGACATCTCCCCCGTGTCCGATAAAAAGTGCCCTGTCACCGGTATATGACATCCCGCCCAAATTTGACGCAAGAAACACGATGCGGTCCCTGAAGTCCCGGCTGAACCTGTTTTCGATACAAAGCATCCCGTTACTGTCCGCTCTGGTAACGATAAACGGCGAAGTTTGGCTGTCAGTCACCCCAAGGACCGGCCTCAGGTAATAAGTGACCCGCAGCCTCCGCTGCCTGCCAGTGAGGTTCTTCAATGCAATGATGCATACCTTGACCGGCAGTTCAGACGCGGCGAACATGGTCAGGCTCTGCCTGATCCCGTTGCTTTCGTGTTCAAAGACACTGTATCCGAATCCGTGCCGGACAGTGTATATTCCGCTGCCGCCGATGGGCATCGGCGTCAGGCTCCAGTGACACTTTTCGTCCAGATCGCTTACATAGAAGATCTCTCCCTGCCGGTCTGTAACAGGGTCGTTTGCCCAGGGCGTCAGCTTGAACTCGCGGCTGTTTTTGTACCAGGTGTAGCCGCCCCCGCTCTCGGTGACCAGGAACCCGAAATCCCTGTTTGCTATTATGTTGGACCACGGTAACGGAGTTCGCCTGCCGCCGCCGAGCCTTATCACATACTCCGTGCCGTCACGGGAGAATCCGCCGATGCCGTTGAAAAACTGCAGCTCCTCCTCTTCAGGCATGTCATGTACCTTGATCTGGCTTCTCTTTTCACTGTCAAAGCAGGCGCTCGCCGCAGGCATGGCCTCCGCCACAAGCCTTGACTCCCTGAGCCTGCCCGTGAACACCTCGGGGCTTTCCTCCACCACCAGCCTGGCCGCGGTATACAGAAGTGAAATCTGCTGCGGCCCGATGTCAGACGAATTTATGACATATACGCCGCCGGGTTTCCCTGAAAGTTCCCTGGCATGGCTGGCGGCTATCGCGTTCCTTACCTTCTCGTTCAGCGGCTGGTTGTAACCCTCCACTTTGTTTATGAGCACCACGAGATCGGTGTACAGGCCTTTCATCCTCAGGTATTCATGCCCCTTGAGGATCCAGTCCAGTATATCCTCGTCCTCCGCTTCAAGGACCGCAAGCATAATGGGCAGATCGCCTGAAATTCCAAACGTCCACAGGTCCTGCTGCGAGCATGTGTTGCTTTCGATATGTTTCGCGTAGGCCTTCCTGAATGAACTGCCATAGAGCAGGAACGGCACCATATCCAGGTAGGATACCACATCGTCGGGAGCAAGCCCAAGGTACCTGTTTTCCACCCTGCTCCTGGTCCATGCAAGTTCGAAGGTCCTGTCGGATATCCTGAAATCATTGTACTTGTCCGCAAGTTCCAGCGCTTCCTTTCTTGATGAAGCCAGCGCCACGGAGTAAACGGCCCTGACGGAACCGCCGGGTTCTATCCGCAACCTCCTCCTCAGGCTCATCACGGGATCGAGCACCGGACCCTGGCTGCCGCTCAGGGGCTGGTCCGGCTCCAGTGCTTCCGCATTGGTGATATCCCTGTTCCTTCCGATGAACCTCATCCTGTCCGTCTCGAACTGCATTTCACCTATCGCATGGTCTTCTTCAACCGACATGGCATGTACAAGCCAGACCGGTTTCTCCCCTTCTTTCCTGGGCCTCCTGACAGCCAGCAGGCACTTGTGGTCCCTGACATATTCCGTCCTGACGAACAGCTTGCTGAACGCAGGGTGTGCAGCGTCTTCCTGCCACGGACCTGCCACGGCCTCAAAATAGCTGGTCAGTTCGATTATCCTTGAATGCTCGCTGTGGTTCGTCAGTGTTATCCTCCTGACTTCGGCATTGTCCTCGGGCGATACAGTTACCTCGAGGCGAGACTCTATGTTGCCGTTTCTCCTTATGAATTCCGCCCTGTCAGGCGAAAACACCACCCTGTATTTTTCAGGCTCCTGTCCATACGGCTCGCTGGTAGCCGACCAGGCAGTGTTGGAATTTACATTCTGTATGAAGATGTAGAAGCCTTTTTTCTCAAAATAGTCAGGCACCCACCTGTTGACGGCGATTGCTCCCGCCCTGCTGTATCCTGAACCCCCGTCGGTTATCATGACAGTATACTCGCCGTTTGACAGCAAATGTACATTTGGCGGAAGGTGTTTCGGCATTCCGTAAGTCCGTATCGCCATGCCTTCAGCATGTTCCGTGCGTTTGACCCGGCCTGCGCGTTCTTCCCTGTATTCTTTTGCATACAGTATCCTTTCCGGCATTTTTTCCTGCAGCAGCAGCTCTGCCGAACGGATCACCGGTATGTTGTGGAACCGCTTCTGGAGGATATCCCGGTTGAAGAAGTTGTTCAGCGAAGCAAGGCTCATGCCCTGGTGATGCGCCATGTAGCTCTTCACTATGCTGAACCTGCTGTTTTTGTCAAGCCGTGAAGGCGTAAAATCGACTGCCTCGTAAAATCCGTATGTGCCTTCCATCCCCAGCTTCTGAAGTTCCCTCAGGTTTTCAGCAACAGCAGCAGGATCTTTCGTCAGGGCAAGCAGCGATGCATAAGGCGCTGTGACCATGTCATTGGCGAGCCCGCGCTTCAGCCCAAGCTCTGGTACACCGAAAGCCCTGTACTGGTAATTCAGCCTGAAATCCAGCGCGCTGTATCCCGACTCGGAGATCCCCCACGGGATATTGCGCTGCCTTCCGTATTTCTTCTGCATTTTGACAACGAATGAGTAGGTTTCGTCGAGGACCGTGTTTTCATAGCTGCGCATTATGAGAGCCGGCATCAGGTATTCAAACATCGTACCGGTCCACGAGACAAGCCCCATGCCGCCGTCGGCCGCGGTCATCTTCCTTCCGAGGCGCATCCAGTGCTTCCGGTCCACCTCGCCCCTTGCTATTGCAATGAAGCTGGCCTGCCTTGCCTCCGATGCGAGCAGGTCGTAATATGACTTGCTCAGGCGCCCTTCTTCGGCATTGTAACCGATCGAAAACAGGAGCCGCTTCCTGTCAAAGAGCGGTGCGAACTCGGTCCTGTCGACGATTTCGGAGATCCTCCGGATCAGGTCATCATACCTGCCCGTCATTTCCTCTATATGCCTGATGCCCTGTGCCAGCAGGTCCAGCACCTGCACGTGCAGAGCATCTGATTCTGCCGTATCATCTTTCATCGCAGCCCCTTCATCTTTCGCCTTCTTTTTCTCAGCCGTATCATCTGCCGTGCCTGCTGCGTTCCACGGCAGTGATCCGCTTTTTACGGAAACAGGCGCCGGTCCGTCGTCCACATCACCACTGGCCGCTCCTTCTTTCACGGTACCAGGCGCTGATCCGGCCATGAGGGCTGCTTCCGCTTTCCTGTATCGTGCAAGAAGTTCGTCAGGCGACGCCGGGACAAACAGCTCCCCTGCGAGCGCAGCATCGAACCGGCCGATGTATTCGGCAGAACCAGGCAGGCGCAGCAACGGATAATATGAGTACAGTTCCTGCGTGAATTCGCCGATCATTGCATCAAGCCTGCCGATCCAGCCGTCATCCGGATTTTCCATGCCCTCTGCATTTTTCACACTGTCACGGTTTTCCATGCCATCCGGGCCTTTTACTCCATCCGGTTTTTTTGCGTCCTGCAAATTTTCAATGTCCTGCGGATACAGCACAGCCTGCCGCATCCTTCCGGTCCAGGAAGCCAGCGCCCTGAGCCCGGTCTCCCATACCCTGACATCTGAATCCCCTTCGGCGGACAGGTTCGACAGTATGTCGCGGGCATCCCGTTCCATTTCACTGACCATTAAGCTAAACATACCGCCTGATTTCCCGGCCGCCGTTCCATCGGCTGTCCTGTCTGCCGGTCCCCCGTTCGTTCCTTTCCGGGCGTCGCTGTACCCGCTTTCCGCCCGTTTATGCATACTTTCGCCCATGCGGGCATCTGTGCCGATGCCTGTTCCGGATTTTGCGCCGCTCCTGACTTCGCTGCATATGATGGAAACCGTATCTTGCAATCCTTCAGCAGCAGCAATGCACGGCACTCTTTTGCCCCGGTATTCCGTCAGCCCTTCCCTGAGCACCATCAGGTAACCCACCAGGTTGCCGCTGTCCACGGTGGAAACATACCTGGGCCTCAGGATCTCAAGGGTCCTCGTATCATACCAGTTGTACAGGTGACCCTTCCACTTCTCCATCTTCTCAAGCGTACTGACGATGTTGCCCGTCCTTGCAGCCAGCCCGTCTGCACTGATATATCCAAGGTCGTGGGCGGAGAGCACCGAAAGCAGCAGCAGGCCGATATTGGTCGGGGACGTCCTGTGCGCCGTTCCCTTCGGCGGGTCCAGCTGATGGTTGTCAGGAGGGAGATAATTGTCCTCCTCGGCCGAAAAATCCTCAAAAAACCTCCAGGTCTTCCTTGACAGCCTCCTGAGCATTGCAATGTCCTCATCCCTGAGCCTGCTCTGCTTCCTGGCAGTCGGCCTGCTTATCAGGTATGCAGCGACCGGAGCTGCAAGCCATGCCAAAGCCGCTCCAATGGCCGGCGCCGGGTTCCTTTGCGGATTAGCCGCAGCGGAGAGCAGACAAATCAGTGATGAAGGCACTGAGAACCACATCTTCCTGAAATAGCCCGGAAGGCTGTTTTTCGACCTTGCCTCGGTGTCAGCCGCCGTGACCCACTCAAGCATGTTTTTGTGCGAGAATACCACCCTGTAGAGTGTTCGGATCACTGCATCGAGCATCAGGTACGTCTGGTGCGGTATAAGCATGAAAATGAGGACGGACTGGCAGACAGCAGCTTTCATGCCCGATATGGCCGCTGTTTTCGTCCCGCTTTCAGCAAAGCTGAAGCTGCCTGACAACAGGGAATTCAGCAGCCCGTTGAGCAGCGGTGCTGCGGCGACTGCCGCGGCGAAGCCGGTCCAGACAAAAGCATTCCCGGGCAGGAACAGGAGACCGGCGACAAAAAGGGCGAACAGTGCCGGTGACAGCAGGCTCCTTCTCATGTTGTCGAGTATTTTCCATTTCGAAAGGCACGAAATGTTGTTCCTGACCCTGTTCCCGGACCTGTCCCTGACATGCCTGCCAAGCCACGGAAGCAGTTGCCAGTCGCCCCTGACCCACCTGTGGAGCCTCGCGGCATAGGAACCGTAACTGCCTGGATACCCGTCCACCAGTTCGATGTCGCTGACCAGCCCGGCCCTTAGGTAGCAGCCTTCCAGCAGGTCATGGCTGAGCACGGTATTGTCCGGGATACTGTCATGCAATGCAACCGCAAAAACATCGACGTCATATATGCCTTTGCCCGTGAAAATGCCTTCGTCAAAGATATCCTGGTATATGTCCGACACTGCGGTCGTATACGGGTCAATGCCTCCCTGGCCGGCAAATATCCTGGTGAACAGGGATCGGTTGGCTCCGGGTATGCTCACGCTGATCCTCGGCTGCAATATGCCGTAGCCTTCTTCGACCTTTCCTGTAGCTTCATTGAAGACCGCCCTGTTCAGGGGATGCGCCATTGCGCCGATCAGCCTTTTTGCCGCTCCCATCGGCAGGCATGTATCAGCATCAAGCGTTATTACATAGCGGATGTGCGGAAGGGCGGACATATCGCCCGATATGATCCCGAAGCTCGTATCCTGAGCGCCTCTCAGCAGCCTGTTGAACTCGATTATGGCGCCTCTTTTCCTTTCCCATCCCATCCATCTGTCCTGTGAACTGTTGTACTTCCTGCTGCGGTGTAAATAATAGAAGATCTGTCTTCCGCCGCCGGAGTATTTTTCATTCAGTTCCCTGACAGCTTCAAGCGCTGCTTCGGTTATAGCCCCGTCAGTATCCAGCGTTTCAGAGGATGCGTCCCTGAAGTCGCCGACCAGCGCAAAAAACAGGTTGGTCTCCCTGTTGGCAAGGTAATAGACCTCCATCTGCCGTACCAGTTCTTCAGCCTGCTCCGGGCTTGTCAGCAGCGCAGGTATTATCACGAACGTCGCGTATTCTTCCGGTATGCCGTTTCTCAGTTCAAGTTTCGGCAGCAGTACCGGACTGTACAGGTGGCTTATGATCGTATTCGTGAAACGCAAAGCCAGTTCGGTGCACGGCAGCAGCACAAGTATCCCGGCAACTGCCGTCACCGGCAGCGACTGGGCTTTTGTCCATGCATAATACATGAAATATGCAGCCATGAAAGCCGTCATGCATACTATCATGCCGACATAAAGCCTTTTAGGCTTAGCGAGCGGAGAAAACCGGAACCTCCACCTTCTGCGGACCGTCTTGCCTATCCTTTCAAGCAAAATTTTCCTGCCATTGCCTGCCAGGTAGAACCCAACATGGTCCTTCGGGCTGTCACCGCCCTCCCTCGCGCACTCGACGGCCTTCTCCGCCACCTGCGTTTCCGGGATCCCAAAGGCCCTGGCCAGCTTTTCTACTTCATGGCGAAAGTAATCCCTTGATTCAAAATCCATCAGCGCATATACGCCGTTCGGGTCTTCTCTCAGGATCTGCTCAGTCCTGCTGAGCGACTCGAATATATCGGACCAGTCCAGTTCCGAAACGAGCCTCAGGCCTGTGATCGAGTTTCCTATGGCGACCTGCGTCTCAGCCTGTGATTTATGCTCTGCCATGGTCAGGTCCGCCGTCGTCAGGCCTTCGGATTTTAACCGCTGATCCAGCAGCGCTGTTACGGTCGATGCGATTTTTCCGTGTTTCCTCAGCCTGCTGGTCAGGTGTTCTGCAAATGACGGCGTGATGATTTTGGCTGTATCAAGTTCGTCTTTTAGTATCCGGTCGATTTTCTGCTCGTTCGCGCCTTCATCCACAATACGCTGGACAAGCATCTCGGCACTGCGCCACTCCTGCCTCGATGCCTTTATGGCTTCACACGTTTCCCTGATGCTTTCGATAAGCGCTATACGCAGCATGAGCGGCATTGCCCACAGTTCGCACATCGAAAGGAGCGAGTGGGTCTGATATGCCTGAATGAATGATGTTATGCTTTTTTCATCTATGCTTCCGCTGGTATGCGCAACTATCTCAAGCGCAATGGAATAGACTCTGGGATAACCCCTGTAATATCCGCTTTTGAGTACAGGCAGTCTTGAATACCGTTTTGACAGATTTCTTCTTATCAGCTTGACCTGCTCTTCTATTATGTAAAAGTTGTCAAGCAGCCACTCGGCTGAGAGAGGCGTGGGCAGTGATTCCCTCACGTCCCTGCTGAGTTCCCTGTAAATGCCGTAAATCAGGCTGTAGTTTTCGTTGAGCCGCCGGATCAGCCAATTCAGGCTTCTCGTATGTTTACCTGGCGGATGGGACCTCGCCATTTCTTCCGCATGTCTCCTGAGTTCTTCATCATCAAGCGCAGTGCCCTTCATCTCCGCGCAGGACCGGTGCCTGCGGGAATGAAGCCTCAAAAGGAGATAAATGATAATACCACCGGTCAGTATCACATATGATGAAGCTATTATGAAGAAAATCATCCGGAAAAATCACCATTCCATGTAATTTTCGTTCATATAGCATACCCTGAAATGGCGATTATCATGTTACGCTCCAAATGATTCCATGAACGGAAGGAGATATCGTGCGGCTAATACAGGAATTGACAGGAGCGCGGCAAATTGATACGCGCATATAAAAAAAACGACAGGCTTCAGTCGGGCGAAACCAGCCCGGTTTGACAAACTGCCCGGGTCCGGTTGCGCAAAATATTATCCCGGGTTTATAAAAATTGATCAGCGTCGTGTCTTCCCCAGGTATTCCTCCAGCACCCTGCATGCGTCATCATATCCAAGTTTCAGGCTGCGGCGGGCGGTCTTGTTGCTGAAATCCATCACCGAGGACAGATTTTCCGAGGGTGATATACTGATGATGTTCAGCCCGGTGGTATCGACCCGCCTCCTGATGCCCATCCCGTAAGTCCTCAGAACTATGATATCCCTGAAACCCCTGTTGCTGACAAGATTTATCGGCAGGTTGTTGTAAAGGGCACCGTCTATGAATGTCTTCCCGTCAATGATCGTCCTTTTGAATGCCGGAAAGCTGGCGCTTGCAATCACGTAATCCACAAGCTGGCCTTCCGGTATCTCCTCCTTGTAAATCTCCACCGCTCTGCGGGCCGTGAGGTCAACGGTGACTATCCCGAACCCGATATGCGAACTCCTGATCCTGTCTTCACTGAGCACGCTCTTCACAAGCTTTTCAAGCGGAGTCACATCCAGCCCGCCCTCAGCTATCACCTTCCTGACATAACGTACGAGTTTTCTGAGCGTATCAGGTTTGTAATCACTGGCAATAAGCTTGCTGTAAAGGTCATTGTCCAGGTTGATGACGAGATCCGGCCTTAGTTCCTGCCAGACGTCATAAGCCAGGTCGATATCGCCCTGGACCACCATGGCCCCGTTGAGCGCACCTACAGACGTACCGGCAACCATCGATATATCCAATCCCATTTCCTTTATCGCCTTGCAGGCACCTATCTGATATGCTCCACGCCCTCCGCCGCCTTCAAGGACCAGACCGAATGAAGCAGGGTCCGGGGACAATCCTTTGCTGAAGGAGTGTTCCATTTCCATCTCATCACCACCTCTTCCAGAAATATAGCATGGAAATATGGTTATGTCATCTGTTAAAATTCTGGTTGTCATAAAACTGGTGCATAAATGGGTTTTCTGTTTCAGAACAAACCGGAAGCACCGCTAATAGCCAATAAAATGCCGAATCTCCGGAAGGAGTACGGGGGACAGAAACAGCAGGCCGTACAGGACCTGCGGCTTCAACAGGCCGTATGGGAACAGTCACATAGCTGCAGCAGGAAACGGGATCAGTACCACAACTGCAAAAGCAGCGCAGGAACGGTTCCGCAGCCTCAAAGCCCGCAGGAAACAGCCATGCAGCCTCATCCGGCAACATGGGATCTGCGTACGGCCAATGGGTGAATCTCGCATGAGTAGGGTTGCCTCGACCCGAACCCGTCAGCTAACCTCGGAGGCACATAAGGGGGTAATAGCAATGAGAATCTTGAAGAAGTCAGCAATTTTCGCGATCACTGCCGTCCTCGCATTCATGATCATGGCAGGTACCGCTTTCGGCGCGACCTACACGGTCCAGAGCGGGGATTCGCTGTACAAGATCGGCATATTGTTCAATACGACTGCAAATGTCATCATGAGTGACAACAAACTGTCAGGCGACATTATCTATCCGGGGCAGAAGCTCTACGTGCGCACCCAGACATATACGGTCAAAAGCGGCGATACGCTCAGCAAGATAGCGGGTTGGCACGGCGTCTCACTGGCACAGCTGAGAAAGGCCAATAATAAGTGGGACGACATGATCTATCCCGGCCAGGTGCTCAACATACCGGCGGGCGGTACAGCCTCATCCGGCAGCAAAGCAGTCGTTTCGTATACCCAGTCTGATCTGGACCTTCTGGCAAGGCTCGTCAGGGCCGAAGCCGAAGGTGAGCCCTATGCCGCGAAAGTCGGTGTGGCAGCTGTTGTTCTTAACAGGATAAAAAGCAGTGAATTCCCAAACACCATTTCATCGGTAATCTATGAGGTCAGCAGCAATGGCTTCTACCAGTTCACTCCTGTTGAGAACGGCATGATCCAAAAGCCTGCGACACAGCAGGAAATAAATGCTGCACTTGACGCTCTGAACGGCAGCGATCCGAGCAACGGCGCACTGTTTTACTTCGACGACAGCGCCACGAACAAATGGCTCTGGTCAAAACCTGTCAAGGCATGGATAGGCCGCATGGTATTCGTATACTGATCTGCCTGGCACCGGCATACGTTGACAGGTAAGCGCAGTTCCGGTACTGATACCCGTTAAACCGTTACGGGTACTGATACCCGTTAAGCCGTTACAGGTACTGAAAACCGGTACTGATGCAGTGGAACGAAACTGATGCGTCGGTTCGGACCCGGAAGCGATCCGCTTCCGGGGGCATTCCCGGGCGTTACTCCGGAAAGGGCATGCGATCCGGCAGCAGCAGTAAAAAAAGGTCCGGTATCCTATGGATAGCGGGCCTGTTTTTATCTTCATACAACGCACTCCTTTTGCATTTCGTTACAGCACCGGGGCGTCCCGCAGCTGCTGCCGTCCGGCCCTGATCCCCCGGCGGCGGTCATATGTCCATGCTCACGATACTGCCGTAGTCAGGTTTTCTTTCAGCGTATGCCTTGCCCTGAATATCCTGTTCTTTATTATCGACATAGGCTTGCCGAGGTCCTCCGCTATCTCCTTGTAGGACATTCCCTTCTGGTGGTACATGACGATAGGCTCCTTGTAGATTTCAGGCAGGCTGTCGATCGCATCCTGCAGCAACTGGTACTTCTCTTTCCGCAGGTAATACTCCTCGGGCGAATCAGTATCTGTCACCGTGAAGTTCTCTATTTCCTCCAGGGAAACGCAATTCAGCTTCCTGCGCCTGACATGGTCAAGGCAGACATTGGTAGCGACCTTTACGCACCAGGTTGAGAATCTGTACCTGTCATCGTACCTGGAAAGCGACCTGTATATCTTTATGAATGCTTCCTGTGCCATGTCATCCGCTTCCTCGTTCTCCTTCGTGAACTTGTACGCGACGGAATAAATCAGCCTCTTGTACCTGGAAACAAGCTCCGCAAAGGCATCATGATTGCCCGTCAGACAGCTTCTTACCAATTCGGAATCAGTTCTTGTCATCTCTTCCAACCCCCAATCGATCAGATTCGCTTTGCCGGCTGACCCAGCCGTCCCGCGTGTCGTTATTTTTTTAACCAGCTTCATTATATTTGTCCCTCATGCGCGTTACATCAGCCAGCAGGTCGGATTTCAGGCAGTCCGGCTGTTCAGTTGTTTTTCCGGTCATCTGTACAGATCCGCCTGGTCAGCAGACCAGGGTGAATGATGAGAAATGTCATCTGATCGTATTGATAACAGACAGCAACATATCTGAATTATCTCCCTTGCTTACAAAAGCGTCGGCACCTGCAGCAAGAGCTGCGCTCTCAGCCTCCGGCCTGACGCTCATCGCAATAATGCGGATTCCGGGGACCAGCTTTTTTATCCCGGGAACAACATCAGCCATGTCACGGTTCGATAGTTCCCAGTCAAGGAGAAGAAGTTCCGGTTGTATTCTCTCGACTTCAGACAGGAGACTTTCCGTATCTTCCGCCTCGTCTATGATAAAATGCCTGTCCTGCTGTTCCAGCAGTAACCTCAAAGCATTAAGCACATCAGCCTGGTCATCAGCAATCAGTACTTTCATTACTCCACCCCGTTTCAGGCATTATGCCTGCTATTCTATCATGTATAACTCAGATTGTAATAAAAATCCCCCATCATTGCTTCATTCGCATGGGGGGATTTTTTCTGGCCATACGGTCAGTAACATACCTGGCCACGTGGCCAGGTCCGGTATATAATAAATTTGCTTCTGTGACAATGGAGCTGATCTATGCCAATTCGCCAAGCTGACGATATCTCCATCCTGATTCCACTATATGATCTTCTGCTGCAGTGCCCTTGACACGGCTTCCGTACGACTGGCAGCACCAAGTTTGGACAAAATGCTGCTGACATGGAACTTTACCGTCGATCTGCTGACAAACAGTTTCTGCGCGATCTCCGGGTTACTCAGGCCATCCGCCATCATTCTGAGGACTTCTTTTTCTCTCTGTGTGAGTTCTTCACAGACGTTGGATTCTTTCCTTTTCCCGGTTGCCTTTATCAGAGCCTGTGTCGCCTCCGGAGCCAGCGTAGGTTTTCCCTCGTGCGCTTTGCGTATCGCGTCGGCAAGTTCATCTGCCGAGACATTTTTCAGAAGATAACCTATGGCTCCGGCCTGAAGAGCGCTCTCTACCAGTTCGTCCTCCTTGAAGCTAGTCAGAACGATCACCTGTATATCTTCGAAGCGCTCCCGTATCTCCCTGGTGGCCTGCGCACCGTCCATGACAGGCATAACAAGGTCCATCAGCACTACATCGGGATGCAGCGTCTCACATAACTCTACAGCTTCCTTCCCGTCCGCAGCCTCACCGACCAGTTCGAAGTCGTCGAATGCCAGCAAAAATGCACTCAGTCCGCTTCTTACAACAGTATGGTCATCTGCGATGACTATCCTGATCTTATCCTCACTCATCACACTGCCCACCTTTCATCCAACCACACAAAATAATATATCATTTTGTGCCTACCCATTCCAGTTCCACTTTCGTACCGCACCCTGGCTTTGATTTGATCGAGATCCTGGCACCTGCAGCCTCAGCCCTCTCCTTCATGATACTCAGCCCAAAGCGCCCGCTGTTCACGTTCTGCAGTTCAAACCCCTTCCCGTCGTCGCTGACGCGGAGTGATGCAACGATGATGCCGAGATTCGGGTCCTCATTTACACTGAGTTCGACTGCCGCGTTTTTGGCTCCGGAATGCTTTGCTATATTATTCAGGGCTTCCTGGGCGACGCGGTAAAACACGACCTTCACTTCGGCAGGGAGCTTTGCGGCCGCCTTTATATCAAGCTTCACAGGGATACGCGCCCTTCCGGTCACAGCTTCACCCAACTGCCTGAGCAGATCTTCTATCGGCGCTTCCACAAGCGTTGCAGGCCGCAGCTCGAAAAGCAGCGTACGCATCTCTGCCAGTGCGCCGCGGGTGAGCTGTTTGAGTTCCTCCAGCCTCTTCATCCCTTCTTCCCTGTTCCGATCCCACAGCTTCGGTATTACCTCGGCAATAATGCTCGCCGAGAACAGGGTCTGCGTTACAGCATCATGCAGATCGCGCGCCAGCCTGTTCCTCTCTGCGAGCACGGCCGTTTCTTCCGCCTGTTTCCTGAGCCTCGTGTTGTCTATCGCCAGCGCTGCCTGGTCGGCAAATGACATGGCAAGTGTCAGGTCTTCGTTTGTGATGTCCCTGTCCGTCCCATCCCCGTCGCTTTTAAAATAAAGCACGATGCCGCCGTATACCTCATCCCTGCAGATCAGCGGCACGGCTGTCATCCTGCAGTTGTTGTCACGGAGCCATTTCAGATGCGCGTCCGCAAGAGGATGGCCGCTGTAAGACCTTTCTGTTTCCGGGGGATCTGTCTTTACGATCGGCTTTCTCCCTGCAAATGCCTCCTGGAGTATCGGCACCCTGAAGCCGATACCACTGTCCAGGGGCTCAAGGTGGGGCAGTCCGTATGATGCGACCAGGTACAGGAGCCCTTTTTCACTGTCGAGCCTGAACAGTGCCGAAGCATCCGCCCGGAGCAGCGTGGCTGCCTGCCTGATTATGAAGCCAAGTATGTCCTCCAGGGACCTGTCGGAGTTGAGCGCCCGCATTATGTCCTTGAGACCTTCGGCCACCCGCCTTCTCTGCTCGTTTTCCTGCAGCCGCCTCTTGACCTCATCATAAAGCTTTGCGTTCTCATATTCAATGGCGGCCTGGTTTGCGAAAGCCGTACCGAGCTCGATATGGTAATCACTGTAATAGCCCGGCACGGTGTGGTCCAGCGTCATTATACCGATGACCGTGTCCTTGTAAACCATGGGCAGGCTCATCCAGCACCGCGCATCCCTGAAAACAGTGTCCATGTATTCATGCATGTTATTCCTGAACGTGACCGCCAGTTCGTCATCTGACCAAAGGTCGCTGATGACCACGGGATTCCTCAATATTTCCTTTTCCAGGGGCAGCGGATACTTGCGCTCCTGTTCAGGGCTGAGCTTGGACCTGTGGGCGATTATGCTTACGCGGTCCCCCTGGGATATGAAAATCTTTGCGTCCCTGTATTCTATGATCGTCCTTAGCTTGTCCAGTATGGCCTCAAGCAGGGGCCTGAGTTCCATCGTCGATGTAACGAGGTTGGACACTTCCAGCAACGTGGTAAGCAGTTTCGAGTTCTGCTGGAGCATATCATTGGGACCTGTAAGGCCCGCACAACTTCTGTTGTCCATGGTTTCCTCCGGCCGGAGCAAAAAAACTGTTTTTTTGATTGTAAACCAAATACTCTTAATAATCAATAACCGTAACACAACAGGACGGCGTCCGCAATATAATGATAATGGCTTGCCGCAACCATCACGATCAAGGCTGGTGTTTCCAATGCAGACCATCTCTCTTGGGTCGACAGGACCTGATGTAAGGCTGGTACAGAGCCTTCTGAACAGGATCGGATACAACTCCGGCCCGGTCGACGGAATATTCGGGCCGAGGACATACCAGGCCGTCATCGCGTTCCAGGCGAATAACTCGCTTGCAGCAGACGGGATCGTCGGACCAGCGACATGGGCCGTGCTTGACCGGCTGCTCCGCGGGTATGACACGTATACTGTCCGGCCGGGCGATACGTTATACCGGATCGCGCGCGCATTTTACACGACTGTGGATGCCATCGTTACCGCCAACCCGGGCATCGATCCGGATATGATAAGAGTCGGACAGCGGCTCGTCATACCGTACGGCATAGATGTCGTTACGCTGGACGTGGCTCCCACATATGAAATCGTGCAGAGGCAGATAGAAGGACTGAAGGCAAGATACCCGTTCCTTGAAACGGGATCCATCGGAAAGAGCGTATTGGGCAGGGAACTCTATTACGTAAGGCTTGGCAGGGGGTCGAGGGAAGTTTCCTACAATGCCTCCCACCATGCAAATGAATCGATAACGACACCTGTGCTCATGAAATTCATAGAAAATTACGCCAAAGCCTATGCAGCCGGAGGCAGCATACAGGGCTACAACATACGCGAACTGTCCGACCTGGCGAGCATATACATAATACCGCTGGTAAACCCTGACGGCGTCGACCTTGTGGCATACTGGCCCAATTATGACGATCCGGCATTCACCAATGCCGCGCGACTGAACCGGACCGGTCTGCCGCTGCCGAGCGTATGGAAAGCGAATATCCGTGGGGTGGACCTGAACCTGAACTATCCCGCTGAATGGGAAAAGGAAAAACAGGAGGAACTGGAAAACGGCATCACGGGCCCTGGTCCGAGGGATTACGGCGGAGAAGCACCGCTGTCGGAACCCGAGTCAAGGGCTATGGCGGATTTCACCCGCGCGCATGATTTCCGCATCGTCATCGCCTATCACACCCAGGGTGAGGTCATATACTGGCAGTTCCAAAACTATGCCCCTCCCATTGCCCTGACCATAGCCAACCAGTTCGCAGCCATCACGGGCTATGCCGTCGAGGAAGGTACGCCTGAAGCCGCCTATGCGGGGTACAAGGACTGGTTCCTGCAGGAATTCAGGAGGCCCGGCTACACATTCGAGGTAGGAAGAGGCATCAATCCTATCCCATTAAGCCAGGCGCCGGCGATATACAGGCAGAACGAAGGAGCACTGCTGCTGGGAGCAGTAGTCTGACAACGGAAATATCGCGGAAAATGGGTGCGAAAATGCGGCAGAACACGGCCGCTGAGCGGATCCGGGCCGTCATCCCTGCTTTTTCCGGATCACTACGGTGAAGTCGTTCTTCAGGTATGCTTCTATGAACTGTACGTTTTCTATCCTGTCTGAGTAGTCTTCAAGCAGTTCAGCCACTTCATCCGGACTGGAGTAAAAATATCTGTCCTCCCTGTCAGGGGAGTCTTTATGCAGAAGGTTGAATACTACATACTGCCGTGAAAGGTCCAGGAACAGCCCGACGGCTCTTTTCAGGAAATCGATGTTATTGCCGAGATCCAGGTTGAAAATTCCTGAAGTGTATATCACGTCGAATGACCCGTTTTCAAATATGCGGTCCTCAAAAATATCCGCATGGATGAATTCACCGGCAAGCCCCTTGCGTTTCGCCCTGTCGATCATTTTGTCAAGCAGGTCCACGCCGGTGTATTTCACATTGATACCTTTGCCTATGATATGCTCAAGCAGGTTGCCTGTGCCGCATCCCACGTCCAGCAGCACTTTTCCTTCAAGGTCCACGGCCGACAGCAGCATGTCGAACCTCAGCCGCTGTGCCTCTTCGCATTCCCAGCCGAGTATGCCGTATTCCGGCAGGTTCTTTGCCATATTGGTCTCGTAGTACGTCCTGATGACATCCAGCTTTTTCATCGTGCAGCTCCCATCTGTGGCATGACAATATCATAGACCAATCAGGGCGTATGGTCAAGGAATCCCGGCCGTTCAAATTTTTTTACATGTTTCCTTTTCCGGTCCCATTGGGTATTATATAAATCATATAAAGAAACGTGACACATCGGAGGTCGTTATGGACAAGGTAATATGCGTGTATGCTTCATCAAGCAATTCGATTGACAAAAAATACATTGATGTAGCAACCCGCCTGGGCGAAGCGATAGCGAGGAACGGCGACACTCTCCTTTTCGGCGGAGGGATGCGCGGGCTGATGGGAGCGACCGCCATGGCCGTCCACAGGCTGAACGGCAGGGTGGTCGGCATCATACCGGAAGCGCTGAACCTGAAAGGCGTAGTTTACGAGATGTGCGACGAACTGGTGGTCACGAAGTCCCTCAGGGAAAGGAAAGCGATCATGGACGAAAGGTCGGACGCTTTCATTGCGCTGCCCGGCGGTTTCGGCACCCTCGAGGAACTCCTGGAGATAATCACGCTGAAGCAGCTGAAATATCACAACAAGCCCATCGTCATCCTCAACTATGACGGGTTTTTCGATTCACTGCTCGGTCAGTTCGGCCATATCATTGAGCAAAACTTCGCCAGGCCTGAAAACAGCCTGTTGTACCATGTCACTGAAGACGTGGAAGACGCGCTGGAATATATCGATACATACAAGCCGATCGAATTCAGGGACAAGTGGCTTACCTGAGACACAGACAAGCAGCCAGTGACACAGCCGGCCTGTCCGGTGATATGCGGACGGTGTGATACCGGGTGACGGGCGTAAGTCTGAGACATGCGTGATGCCTGGGTCATGCGCGATGTACGCCGGCAGCATGTCGCCCGCTGACAGCCGGACATGCTGTGCCATGCATGCCTGCCCCTGGCCGGACAGGTCCAGAAGGCCGTCTATTCGGCAAAGTTAACTGAAAAGCCCGGCCTTATCGGGATAAGGTCGGGCTCTGCTTTTTGGGATGCCCTGGACATACTCCGGGTCAGCTTCAGGCAGATGCCTGCCTGGCAGAATTTCTGCCTCGCTTCCTAGTCCCTCAGTTCAATGGGCTCATACCTTATACGGAACTTCGGCAGCCTGTTCACCTGGGTGTAATAGTTGATTTCCCAGTCTTCGCCCTGGGACGGGTCGTTCACTCCTTCCGCCGGCGGTGCGAAGAGCCTCAGCATGACTTCCTGGCCGCCTTTGAACGGCTTTTCGTAAAATGCAGGCATCAGGTCTATGGTCTTCACGCCGGGCTTTTTGTAGAACCATTTGCCGTTGAATTCGAATACGGCATTGAGGTTCTCCTCCTCAAACATTACCTCGCAGAACACCGGGCTCTTCTCGAGCCAGACCGGTATCGCCAGGCCGTCTGCGTCCTCGAAGCCGCCCCATCTCAGCCTGACAGGCAGTTCAACGGCTTCACCGGTTTCCATGGCCGGGTAGAACCACGGGTCATGTATTATCTCCTTATAAGCATCGAACAGCGGCTGTTTTATACCGTTTTCAGGGCAGTTGGGATCCTCCAGTTCCAGGCCGAGGCGTCCCCTGTCCCTGAACTGGTACATCGTGATCCCTTTCATCCAGTCGGCCTTTTCGTCCCTGAACATGTAGTAGAATTCCTTCACCATTTCAGCCTGCTCGTAAGGTCCGACCACGTCGCCGTCGGCATTGAGTTCCGAAATCACGAGCGGCTTCGGCACACCGTCGTTCAGGTAACAGAACCTCTCGTATGTAAACCTGTTTATCTCGAACCTTTCCCTTATGTTGTACCGCCTGTGGGACTTGCCCCCGCGCTCCGCTACGGTGAACGGCCACCCCCAGTTCAGTGCAAGGTAGTAATCGCCGGACCATATGTCGGCAGCCCTGACGGCCTCGCGGAACTCCTTCTCGTAAGGCATCTCGCCGGTTCCCGGCACCGCTTCACCGCCTATGCAGAGTATCGTCTTTATATGAGGTGCCTCCTGCTTGACTATATTGTGGAACCGCACGTAAAAGTCTGCCACCTGCTGGTATGTATACCGCTTGTTGAAAGCGAACCAGTTGCCGCATGCTTCATGGTTGATCCTGAAGAGCAGCCTGCCGAACGGTTTCAGTTCCCTTGCGATCTGGACGAGATGTTCATCAGGGACGGCGCAGTCTATGGTCAGCGTCAGCGTTACATCCTGTCCGTGCCGCCTCACGTCCTTCATCGAGATGAAAGGTTCGCCGTCGGTACTTCCTCCGATGCCGCCCATATACGGAAAGTAGTCGTCATATGGGTAATCCCACTGGAAAGATACATTCCCGTTCGTTTTCAGCCTGCTCGCCCTGGTCGGCCAGCCCTTGTCAAGCGGGTAATAGCAGTACATGAGGTTGATGCTTCTGTGCGGTCTGCCCAGTTTATCAAGTATGTAATCCTGGCATACGTACTCCCCGCGCTCGCTGCCGTCACCCAGGTCCACGGCGCACGGTGCGGGCCCCATGTGCAGTCTGAATGCTTTCATTCCATCGTTCATTGCCTGTTTCATCCTTTCGTTGCCAAGTCATTCTATAAAAAACGCAGTCGGCAAGTCTGCATCCAGGAACTGCTCCTGTCAGCGTCCCAGCACGACCTCCACCCTGTTGACGTCCTGCATCACGTCGAGCGGTATCAGCGTCCCGTCCAGCTTTTTGCCGTTGACCGTCAGCGAAGCTACTCCCTTCGAGACCCTGTCCGGATTCCTGACTTCTATCTCGAAAACCTTGCCCCTGAAGATCCTGCGTACACTGAAGCCTTCCCAGTCGTGCGGGATGCAGGGGTCCACTATAAGTCCGTCATAGGAAGACCGGACGCCAAGGATATACTGCGATACGGCCACAAAGCTCCAGGAGGCCGTTCCGGTAAGCCACGAGTTCCGCGCGCGCCCGAACTTGTACGGGTGCTCCTTGCCCGTGATGAACTGTGAATACACATACGGCTCCATCGTGTAAACGTCCGCGATATCGTTCTTGGCGGCAGGCAGGAAGGACAGGTAATACTCGAACGCCCTGTCGCCTCTGCCCAGCATGCACTCGGCGATTACCGCCCATGTATTGGCATGGCAGAATATGCCGGCATTCTCCTTGAGGCCAGGCGGGAATGACGTAATGGCACCCACCTCGAGGTCAGGCTCCCTGTATGCGGGGTAGTTTTTCACGATACCGTGCTCCGTCGCCAGGTACTCCTTCAGGCTGTCCATCGCCTGCATGCCCTTTTCGGGAGAAGCCGCGCCAGATACCACGGCCCACGTCTGGCTGTTTATGAATATCATGCACTGGTCGCTTTCCTGTCCGCCGAGCTTCTTTCCGCTGTCAAGATAGCCTCTCAGGAACCATTTGCCGTCCCATGCATACTTGTCGAGATTCTCAGCTATTTCAGTCCTGTATTTGATGAAATGCTCAGCATCCGCTTTTTGCCCGACCCGTTCCGCAAGCTCGATGAATTCCGAAAGGGCGCGGTAATACAGGAATGTGCTCCAGATGCTCTCTCCTTTGCCCTTCAGGTTGATACAGTCGTTCCAGTCCGCCGCAAGGCCCAGCAGCAGACCATGCGGTCCTCTTTTGCCCCACGAGAACTCAAGCGCCTGCTTAAGGTGCTCGTAAACAGTTGCCTCTCCCTCATCGCAGTACGGCACTTTCACACGGAGGAATTCCGTATCCCCTGTTTCCTTGATGTATGCAGGCACCGAAAGCAGCAGCCACAGATGGTCATCGGAGAAAATGAACTTCTCCGGGGGCACATTATGCGGCCCCTGTTCCCATGTAAGGGGCTGCAGGCCGTGCATTGCCGCGCCATTGGATATCTGCCCCTTCAGCAGGTCGATGATCTTGTCGCGGCAAAGCTCAGGTATCGAATGCATGACGCCCAGCGTATCCTGGTTGGTATCGCGGTAGCCGAGGCCGTCACGTCCGCCTGCCTCATTGAAGGAAGCAGATCTGGACCAGTTGAAGGTCGTATGGCACTGGTACTGGTTCCAGATATTGACCATCGAATCCACCAGGGTGGAAGGCGTGGAACATGTATAGGCAGAAAGCCTTTTTTCCCAGTACTGTCTTACCTTTTCAAACTCTTTCTCCACGTTGGCGCGGTCGGAATAAAGCTTTTTGCATTCCTGGCCGAAGGTCTTCGCGTCACCGATGCCGACTATGTAGACGGCATATGCCTTTTCGCCAGGTTTCAGCCTGATTTTGTTCTGCACCGACGCGCACGGATTGCCTCCGACGGCTATTGTATTAGCATTGTAACCTCTTTCCACGGCAATAGGGTTGCCCTCATGCCGATAGCGCCCTATGAACTCTTCCCTGTCGGTCTCGAAGCTCACGACCGGCAGCGTGGAAGCCATGAAAGCCTTGGGTTCGTATATCGGCCAGAGGCGGATCGAATAATCCACCACATCGTTCTCATAGCCCATCCTGCATGTGTAAAGTATGTACTGGAAATTGGTCAGGTCCTGGTCCATGTTCCAGAAACACCATTCTGCGTAAGTAAACAGCGACAGTTCCCTTTCCCTGTCTGTCACGTTTTCTATCTCCACTTCCCAGATCTCGACAGGCTTGTCGATCGGCACGAATACCCTGTAACCGGACCTGATCCCCCTGTATTCGCTTTCGAATTTCGTGTACCCAAGGCCATGGCGGCAGATGGTCTTATAGCTGTCCAGCGGCTTGCCGACAGGCTGCCATGATGCGGACCAGTAATCGCCGTCTTCGTCGTCCCTGATATAGACATAACGTCCGGGGCGGTCCATCGGTATGCTGTTGAACCTGAACCTCAGCATCCTGGCCGATTTCGGGGATCTGTAAAAGCCATATCCGCTTGCGTTGTTGGAAATAATACCGCAGTATTCGGCAGTACCAAGATAATTGACCCAGGACATCGGCGTGTCCGGTCTTTCAATGACATACTCCCTGCAGGCATCGTCGAAGTAACCGTAACGCATAAGGCGCTCCTCCTCAATACATCTGAACATTTGGGATATCAAACTGTACTTAGATTATTTTAGCATAAAAAACATGCAAATCATATACTTTCCGAAGCGTTGCAGCCGTGGCATCCCGCGCCGGGCAACACGTTTAGAAAACGATTATCTGTCAATAATAACCTACGGAAAAATGCATTTTTTCGGAGGTAAGCATGGATAATCCAAAACTTAATCTGGAAAAAAGAGAAGCAGTCGGAGGAAGCCGGGCCAGAAGGCTGCTGGAAAAAGGCCTGGTTCCCGCCGTCGTTTACGGCAGGGGATTCGGATCCACTCCTGTCCAGGTCGACAGATCGGAACTGAGGAAGTTGCTCAAAACCAACGGAAGGAATGCGGTTTTCAAAACCGAGTTCGCACAGGAACATGACCTCTCACTGGTCATAAAGAACATACAGTATCACCCGGTCAGCAAGGAGATAATCCACCTGGACTTCCAGAAGGTCGATCCGCATGAAACCGTCCAGATGGAGATACCTGTCAGGGTAACAGGCGAGGATTCGTTCACACGGGTGGGCTGCTCGGTACTGCACCAGCTGAATACGATTACTGTAGAGTGCCCTGCCGGAAGCATACCGGAATATGCCCTGGCGGACATATCAGGCATGAAACCGGGCCAGAGTTTTACAGTCGCAGATTTCCGGTTCCCGCCCGATGTCAGGGTGCTGACCGATCCTGCCAAAGTGGTCATCACCATAAAAGGGCATCGTCCGGAACAGGCATCTGAAGCAGAAGAAGGCGAAGCACCGGATGCCGTACCGGCTGTGGAATCATAGACCTGCCGCATGAAGGATCTGGGACCGGCCGCGTGAAATCACGGCCGGTCGCCCGGATATGCATGGTTATCCGTTCCGGGCATCGGATACGCAACGACGCATTCCACGTATCGCCGGCTCAGAAATACCTGGCCGGCGATATCCTTACCCAGTTGTCGCAGTAATAGCCGTAATGGCTTTCCACCACCCTGTTTTTCAGGTCGAACACCGATACGCATCCTTCTATCCTGATCTCTTTCCCATCGCTGCTCCTTGGATTGTCGGCATAGTAATCCGTGAATTTGCCATAAGGCGCGAGGAAACTGATCAGTTCCTTCGCATCTTCAAAGCCGATGCTGCCCTTCACCGCCAGCCTGTCATGTATCTGGCGGTTCAGTTCGTCATAACGCCACTGTATATCATCGACCCTTTTGCCTATGACACGCCGTGTCCAGCGGTGCATCGCGAAGCAGCGCATCTCCGGGATGATATAATGGTTTGTTGCAATAAGCAGGTCGTCGCTGTCTTCTCTCTGGGGAGCAAAGTAAAATGTGGATGGGCAGTTCTGTTCACCGGCCCTGCTGATGTAGCCGGTTTTTTCGAAAGCATCGGGGATTATGACCTTTCCGGTTTTATTCTTTTTGTTCCAGTGGTCCCACAGTTGCCGGTTGAAGGCCAGGTAATCCTGCGGGTACCTGTAATCGTTCCATCTGAACATGACGCCGTTCCGGTATGGTACAGACGCATGGCTCGCTATGAATTCCCTGTCAGGAAGCAGCGGCCTGAACCCTTCGTCGGCGTACTGCGTGAAATCAGGCTCCGGCCACGATGCGCCGGCCTCGCCGATACAGGACCGCCCCGTGCTGTCAGCGATGATGTACAGCCATGACACTCCCTTCGGCAGAGCAGCCATCAGATCTGCGGCGTCTTCCGCACTGTTTCCGTACTGGACGCACAGCCTTGTCATTAAGAGCGAATTGATCCCGATATTCCCAGGATCGCAGTTTGCGCCCGGCGACATATCCACGCCCACCGCCACGCCATTCCTGTTCATTGCCGCTATGCTCCCCACCATGCCCGGGGCCGATATATTCAAGAACGGTATCGGAGCGTGCCGCCTTTCCGCCAGTATCCCGTCAACCGGATCGTTTTTTACTCCGCCGGATCCGTCTTCAGGCGTCACCGGGGAGTACAGTATATAAGCACAGGTGTCCTGGAAAACTCCGGCAGACGGAAACGTGAAATCCCTGCCGAACCAGCAGTTGCCCCCGGCGCTTTCCCCGCAGGCGACAAAGGCATTGCACATCATCGGTATTTCGAAATCTTCGGGCTCTATGCCTTCCAGTTCGCGTTTGAAGAATTTTCCCGAATAGATCACGGAACAGAGGATGTCTATGCCGATGTTCAGGACGATGAGCCGCTGCATATTAACGCGCGTCTTCGGATTGCGGCTCCTGCAGCCGTCATATATGCCACGTATTTCTTCCGTAATTTCCGGCGGCAGCTGCTGCCAGGTCTTTTTGGAAAGCTCATGGAGGATCTTTATCAGGATGCTTTGCACCAGCTTCATCTTTTCGAGCACTTTGCTGCCTATAAACGAAAATACGACCCTGTCGGTATAATCCATCATCCGGGCTATCTCAGGCTCGGCCATCTTTCCCATCAGGTAACCCGTTTCATATGGCGTGCCTTCAACATAATACGCCCTCTTGGGCCTTCCGGTATCGTAATTGAAAGCAGTCCTGCTTTCCGCAGCGATGCCCAGCCTCCCGTTGTATGTATCAGCCCTCACGACCTCAAAGCCGTCGCTTTCAAATGCCTTTGAAAGGCGAATCAGACGCTTTCCCGTTTCCGTGCTCCTGTACAGGCGAAACACCCCTTCATCGAAAGCCGGCGCCGCTATTGTACTGCATCCACCGGCATCAGATTCCCGTACCATTTTATGCATGGAGTTCCGGAAGGGAACGTTGCTTGCGAAAACTGCTTCACCGGTGAAAACTGAACGGTCCGGTTGTATTTCGGACATGCAAATGTTGACTGGCAGGCTGTACCGCAAGTTCCGGGATCACGCCGCAAAACCGAATACGTGCAGAAATATCTCTGGATTTTGCTCATGATAATTGGATGAAGGTATAAAAACAAGATGCTTTACAATTAAAATAAACCACAGGCGGTTTTGCCTGTGGTTTCAAGTGCCTTACCGGCAGCTGCGCGGTATTATTCGTCAGCATAGTCCTCGTCGGTGTTTATCCTGATACTCTTTGTTTCAGGGTCCCACGTCACTCCTATGTTCAGTGCTTTGGCTATATCCCTCAGCTTATAGTAATTGTTGCCGCCTATATTGTAGGCTTTCACGTCAAGTTCCTTCTTCCCGCCGTCCATGAAGACCATCGCTGAAGATACCACAGCTTCCCTGGCTTTCCCGTCACCGGGCACGAGTTCCCCGCCCGCTTCCGTGTAAGCCTTGCCGGGGAATAATGTAATGCGCAGGTAATCACCATCCCAAGCTACGTCGAACTGCTTTGACGTGCCTGATACCGCCTTTGCCAGGTCCCTGAGCTTGAAGTAGTTGTTGCCGTTTATGTTGTATGCGTCAAATTCCGTTAGTTTCCCGTCCACATATATTTTCTGCGGGGTCGGGCGTACTGTCAGTTTCTGGGTCTCATCCGGGACTATTTTGATATATGCCGCTATTCCCACATCCAGGCCGTCAAATAACATACCTATCAGGTAATCCCCCGGCTGGTCCAGCCTGACGTAACTGCCCTTCGCATAATATTCGTAACCCCAGTCCTCCTCTACGTAATGCTCGTCGTCCTGGCCCGCCATGCCGGCAATTCCTGTCATACAAGGATCACGTCGAACCTGCCCCACGTCATGTGGCACGTTATGACATACGCCTTGCCAGGGTTGGCCAGAGTGCGGTTCGTTTCCACCTGCTGCGGGTTCATCTCGAGTTCCACGCCGTTGTTCGACATGTTGACAAGGAAAATACCGTTGTGCAGGTTCAGGAATTCGCCCACAGAAGCCTGTGCCAGTTCGTCAGGCTCCGTGATATCCTCCTGCGCGAATTTGGCGGCGAATTTCACGAATACGTCCCTGTCACAGGCTATGGCCGTAAGCATGTTGATTTTCCCGTAAATCTCCTGGCTGGCGAACCATTGCGCCGTTATGTCAGACTTCAGCTGGTTTATTTCTACTGTCGGGTTGTCATCCACGAAGCGGATCAGGTTTTTGATGAGCAAGGTGACATAATCGCTGTACAATTTCCCAAGAAGGGCTTCGCCATAATCCCGGAATATCTGCTCGATCTCCAGGGAATCATCTTTCCTTACCACGTTGAACTCCCTCGAGGACATTCCGTATTCCTTCCTGTAGTTGTCAAGGGCTTCCTGGAGCTGCTCGATGGTCAAATGTCCCCTGTCGACAAGGGCCTGTCCCAGCATCAGATGGCCCTGTCTCTGTGTGGCCAGCATTTCTTCGAGCTGTTGCTCAGTTATGTATCCCTTTTCTATCGCCAGTTCTCCAAACCTCTTGTCTACTTTCTTCTGCATGTTGTGGATCTCTTCCACCTGCGCGGGAGTCATATACCCTGCATTGACGGCTATGACGCCCAGTTTGAGGCGCATCGATCTTTGGTATTCAAGTGCATCCGTCAGTTGATCGGGCCTGATAAGTCCCCTGTTCAGCAGGTAATTGCCGAAATACTGGCTAAACATGTTCCACACCCCTTCTTAGAAAATGTTCCTGAGGATATGCTCTATCTGGGATTTCTCCCACGGTTTCTGGATAAAGTCATGGGCACCGGCTTCCATCGCAGCCTTGAGATGCGACTTTGTACCGGAAGAAGACAGCATGATGACCTTTACGTCCTTCTTTATTTCCATCATCTCTTTCAGGGCATCTATCCCGTTTTTGTCAGGCATCACTATATCCAGGAAGACAAGATCGGGTTCATACTGTCTGAACAGTTCGATGGAACTTTGCCCGGTCGAAGCCTCAATTATGGTAAAGTCACCGAACTCATTGAGGCAATCCTTCATTTTTTTCCTGACAAGCAGAGAATCATCGCAGATGAGAATCGTAGGCCGGCTCTTGCTCATTACAACAACCTCCCCCGGAAAATGTAGAATTTTGTTATATTATCATAATATCTTAATTTTCCCAATATGTAAAGGAATTGCATGTGCCATGTATATTTTTAACGTTTTTGCAGCTGCTGCATAGAATATAGAAGCAGCATTATTTGTAAAGGAGTATTCCAGATGAAGCCGCCAAAAGGCTCAGGACTTGAAGCGCTTGACAGGATGATCCGGAGGAGCGCCAGGTTTTACTCCGATTTTTTTAAATCGTACTCCAGATCTTACTCCGATTTTTACAATGCGGACCGGTTAAGACGCAACCTGCTGTCAGCACTGAAAAAACTCCCGGCCATCGAACTGCCCCAGTTCACATACAAACCACCGAAAGTCGATTACCACAACATAGTGAACAGCTTCCTCCCGCCGGGCGCCAGGCTGGTAAAACCTCTTTATCCTGAACACGCCGGTGAGATACAGTTTGCCGATCTCGACGGCGACGGACGCAAGGAACTCATCGCGTCATACATTGCCGGCGACGGCCTGAAGACGCTCGTGCTGAAAAAGGATGAAGTACAGTGGTATAAGATGGCCGAAATCAGCTGCCCGGGTTTCAGAGGCATCCACTACCGCACATTCGCCGATATTTCCGGCGAAGGCAGAAAAGACCTCCTTCTTGGCCTCGACTCCGGTCAGCAGAGCCGCACACTTTTCGCATATTCGGTGTCGGACGGGGATTCCAGGAAAATTTTCAGCAAGGAGTACAGCAAGATGGAAGTGCTCAGGAGTCCGTCACGGAATTCAAGGGACTCCGTGGCACTGTGGCACGAAGAGGCTCCGGGCATTTACAGTATCGAACTGATAAGATGGAACGGCATCGACCTTGAACAGATCGACAAGACCAGGTATCTGGCATCAAAGGTATTGCCCTACTATATCAGGAAACTCAGGCAGGACCCTGCCGATACCGCCAGTTGGTACAACCTTGCCGGAACATTCATGGATGCAGGTGACAGGGTGAACGCTGCCAAAGCTGTAAGGTACGCGCTTGAATTCAATCCGGACCCGGTAATGAGAGACAGGCTAATGGAACTCAGGCAGAAGCTTTGATCGTATCGCATTGTACACCGGATCATCCGCCTGTGAAGGAGGCAGACGCATATGACAGGCAGGCCGCTATCCCTGCTCGACAACATAAGGATCAGCAGCGGTCCGGAAACCCTGAGAAGCTATTTTTCCGAGCTGATCCACACAAACAGGAGCACGCTTCCTGAACTGCTGAGCGGCGGACATCTCCGTTTCGGCACGCTGTACCTGCTGAAATCCGAAATCAAAAGCAACGGCATCCAGGATGAGTTGCCTGAAGTGTATAAACGGGCGCTTGAACTGTCCGAAACGCTGTCCGGCACAAAAACCGCCGATATGGCGCCAGTCCGGAGACGAAACGCTCAGTTCGGAAGGCGTGCCGGCTTAAGACAGCCAGGCAGGCCTCATACAGATGGAAAAGTACAGCCCATCAATGCATTGCTTTCCGATCCGTCAGCCAGACAGGCGCTTGGTTGGATAGTCAGGACCGGATGGGACGGCGATATGCCGGAAGGCCCTTACGAACAGCTGATGGAACGATGCACGGCATTGCTCCTCGTATGTCTGAAAGACAGATCAGTCCTTCCGGCTGTAGCCGAAACTATTTTTGAACGGCACAGGCAGGGCAAACTGATCCATAACCTGGTCTGGGCCTTTTTCGAGGCGCGCGACAGGGAAAGCCTTTACCTGCTCGCACAAAAGCTGTGTTCTCCTGACAGGCGCGACGCAGCCCTGGCAAGGAAACTGCTTGGCTTCATTCCCGGAACGGACGATGACAGCGCCGATGACCACTCCATGTATTTCAACGTACTGGGATGGCTGTCCGTCAACATGCCTTATATCCATTATACCGGTGAAAGCATGCAGATGAGCCCGAAACCGGTCCCTTACGCCATATCATACGAAGCCAAATACCTTTGCAGGCAGGTTTCTGCGGACAGCGGCAAACCTGACGTGCCGCCTGGCAAATCCGAGGCTGAACGTCTCGAGCATTTCCGCAGGCTGGATGAATCTCAGAAGCGGCTGCTGGCAGATGCATCCTGTGCGCTTTTCATACAGGACAGACAGCGGTGGGAATCGTGGATCAGGCTCCCCATCGGCCGCCAGCTCGAATCCGCAATCCAAATGACAGGGGGGTCAGCATGATCAGGTTCGAAGACGGTTTTTCCGACCTTCCGTCGATACTGGCACGATACAGGCGTGGAAGCCCTGAATACGAGGCCTTGAGCAAGCTTTCCGAAAGCACCCGCGTATATACATATCTGTCCCCCGGGGAACTGGAATTTGAAATGGACCTCAGAAGAGGCATCATCGAAGCTTCCCTTGCGCTTTACAGGAAGAGGCTGGCATTCAGGATATTCCAGGAATCCACTTGCAATGAATACTACTGGGACAGGAGGCAGGACGGCGGTTTCGTGCTCAGGCCCGGCGTGAGGCCTTCGGAAGCCGTGGAAGACATTTTCGTAAATACGCGGCTGTACGGTACCGAGTGCGCCACAGCAATCGTCATCATATATTACAAAGCGGTACTTGACGCATATAAGCCTGAGCTGTTCGACCGGACATTCACGAGGATAGTCCTGATGAACTGGCGCGACATGGACCGGCTGATCGACCCTGCGACATACCGCGGGCTTTCCGATTACCTGCCGGGTGACTGCAGGTATGTCAGGAACCCGGATGTGAATCCTCTGACCCCGGAATGGCAGGGCGAGAATGTCATTGACCTTGGCGGCGGCAGATACTACGGACACGGTATCGGGCTGGGAAATATAGACTATTTCATAAGCGCTCTGAACCGCAACAGGAGAGAGGGAGCGCAGGTGTCAGCCTATCTCGTGGATGCTGCTACGAGGCCTGATTTCCGCAGCCTGTACCTGTACCGGAAAAATGCTTCATAAAAAGCAGCGCCATTGAATAGCTTTTACTTGTGAGAAGGTTATCTGGTGTACATGTTTTGAAAAAGCAGGTCTGGAACCGTATAGACAAATTCTACCGGGACTCTTTTGTCCTGACGCTTTCGAATATGACCACCGGCATCATTGCCTTCGTCTTTTCCCTCCTGCTTTCCAGGAAGCTGGGCGCGGAAGGCCTTGGGCTGTATGGGTTGGTAATGCCGGTCTACGGCCTTTTGCTCTGTATCACCAGTGACGGCATAATAACTGCCATATCCAGGATCTCGACCATTTATTTCAACCGCGGCGAATATAAGAACCTGAACAGGACCCTCAGTTCCGTATTCGTGCTGGTCACGTTCCATGCCTGCAGCGTTGCCCTGCTGGTGCTGATATTCCACAGGCCGCTGGCGGTGTATGTCGTGCGGGACGCCCGGGCCGCAACGGCTCTGATGGTGCTCTCCCCTGCACTTGTTTTCGTGTCGCTCTCGGCCATCGTGAAGGGATATTTTTATGGGATGGGAAAATACAGGATAACAGCTTCCATAGACATACTCGAAAAGCTGCTAAGAGTGGCCGTCTTGCTGGGTTCCGCCGCATTGCTTAAATCCGACGGTGTATCAGGTACTGTCGCGACAGCCTGCATTGCCCTGACGGTCGGGGAACTTATCAGTTTCATCGCTCTCTTCACCTGCTACAGGATCAAAAAAAGAAGGCTGAAAGGCGGCGTCGGCAGGATCAAATCAAGGATACAACTGGTTTTCGACGTACTGGTCATATCCATGCCCCTCTGCCTCAACGGCATCGTTTCATCAGTGATATCTACAGTTTCTGCGCTGATCGTTCCCCGCAGGCTTATGGCCGCAGGATTCACTTACAGGGACGCCCTGGAACTGATCGGAAGGTTCAGCGGGATGGTGCTCAACATCTCGACTCTCCCGTTCATAATCATAAACTCCATGCTTACGGTACTGGTGCCTGACCTGTCGCTGAATATAAGCAAAAAGGACTACTGGTCCGCTGAAGAAAGGATAGCCCAGGTACTGAGGATCTCAGGGGTCATAGGCATTGCGACCTCCATCGTATGTTTCATAATACCCGGGACGCTCGGCCGGGTTTTCTACCAGCGGAACGACCTTGCGGCAATGATACGTTTTTCGGCGCCCATCTGCCTGATGACCTTCATAACATCCCCGACCTTCGGCGTTCTCAACGCCCTTGGCAGGCAGAACGTCCTCCTTCGGAACTCGCTGATCAATTCCCTGCAGAACCTTGTGCTCACAGCCGTACTCGCCGGCATACCCTCCCTCAACATTTACGGCTGCGGTCTCTCGATCATCATCACTTCCGCCACGTCGCTGGTACTGAATATAAGGGAGATCCGGAAAGTATGCGAGATGAAGATAGGTCTGCAGGATATCGTGATATTGGCATTCTCGGGCGCAGTTTCCTGGCTTGCAGCCCTGCTGGCAGGAAACGCGCTGATTGCGTCGCCTCCTGTCGTGCGGATGGCGGGCGTTATCATCGCCTGTTTCGGCACGATGGCCGCTCTCAGTTCGTATGCTTTCAAACTCAGGGCAGAGACCTGAAAAATCCGCAACATAAATGTAAATCGATCAGGACGGAGCCCGGAACTGCATTACGAACACGGCACCTCTTCCTTCTTTCGCATTCTCCGCCCAGATCCTGCCTTTCATTTCCGTCATGTAATTGGCGCAGCTGTGAAGGCCAAAACCATGTCCGCCTTTCTTGGTTGTAAATCCGTATGCGAAGATACTTTCAAGCTTCCCTTCTTCTATGCCCGGCCCGGTATCGCTGACCCTGATGAAGACATGCCCCTTGTCCCTGGCGACCTCGATGGTCAGCACCTTCTCGCCGTCTTCGATTTTTTCCATGGATTCCACGGCGTTTTTCACCACATTGGTCAGCACATGGAATAGCTTTGTGCTTTGGGCCAGCGCCCTGACAGTCTTGTCATAACGCCTGACTACACTTATTCCTGCCTTTTCGATGGAACTGCGGTTAAGTTTCAGCACATTTTCAATAACTGGTATCACATCAAGGCGTTCAAGGCTGGATTTTATGTCTGTCAGGCTCTGCTGCGTGTTGATGAGCGCCTCGATGAGACTGACACGTTCAAGCAACCTTTCTACGTGGTTTCTCAGATCATCCCTGAACCGGATGAACGAGTCGCCCAGAGTGGCGTAAAACTTCATCAGCAGTTTCCCTTTTTCTTCGTTGCATATAAACGCTTCAAGCTCTTCGAACCGTTTCGAAAGCATTTGGTTCGCCATCAGCAGATCGTCCAGGCAGCTGTTTTCCATCAGGCTTTCAAGCGCCTGTTGCGTAGTGTTCACGCTGTTCATTATGTTTGCGATGTTGTGAAGTATCCCGGTGGTGTCGGCCATGCCCTTCCTGTGGGCCTGTTCCATCAGCTTCCTGTAGCTGCGGTCGAGTCTTTCGAACAGTATTATGCTGTTCAGGGCGAGACTTATATGATTGCTGAGTATACGCATGATCCTGGTATCCGCCCGGTCCGCCTCGACAAGCATGAAGCCCATGAACTCATCACCAATGTATAGCAGGTAGGACAAAAGGAAATGCGGCACGCTGTCGCGGAAAATCCCGTCGGTAAGGCATCCGGAGGCACCTCGTTCATGACGCGGGCGCTCCTTTATCCATTCACCGTCACAGTATTCGAACTCGGCGTGGTAGTCTGAAAACTCCGTGTATTCAGAAGGCTCGTCAAATAAATACACCCAGCAGCCTTTCACCCCTATCCTGGGGAGGTTGGCTGCCAGTGATTCCTTCAGGCTGTCCACATTGAAGTTCGTCAGCAGTATCTTGCCGACCTCCCTCAATATGAGCTGGACCCTGTTATATTCAACATGCTCCATGAACACGGCGGTGGCAAGCTTGTTATGCAGAACGCCCTGCATCTGGTTGAAGATATTGTCTGCCCATACCACTTTCTTCATATCAGTGTTGAAATAGGGCAGAAAGTATGGCATGAGCACTTTCCTGAAACTGGCCGCCGTCTCTTCATAGGCTCCCAGTTCATCACTGTAAGCCATTTTTCGGAGCATTTTCTCAAACTCCATCAGGAACGGGCGGTATTCCATTTTATAAAATGCCTGCCTGAACGAACCGACCAGTTCATTGATTTCCCCGCGGCTGAAGGGAGTGCTGTCAGCAATCTGCCCGACTATGTCTTCCAGGTCGTGATCATCAAGCTGTTCAAAATATCTGCCTTCAGTAACCCGTTTTTCTGTGTCCAGCGAAACATCCAGCCTCGGAATGCATCCGCACGATTCCCTGTAAACGACTTCGCCGGGCACCTCGGTCCACATAGGGACATCTTCGCCCCTGATAAGCCTGTGTAAAATATCACAGGCATAATACCCAAGCTCCTTCCGCGGAAAATACACAGTGGTGTATGCAGGCGATGAAAACCTGCCGATCTCTCCGTCCTCATAGCTGGTCACTGCGATATCTGCAGGGATCCTCAGCCCTCTGTCCCTGATCGCGTCGACCACGCCCAGGGTTTCTTCATTGTACAGCGATACGACAGCCTGCGGGAAAACACCTCTCTCATCAAGAAGTATCTCAACAGCCCGCCTTCCTCTTTCTTTCACATCAAACCCGATAAGTTCATCGCGGTCCACTACGAGCTGCGGATCGTATATCCCGTATTCGTTCATTACTTCAAGATACATCTCGTTCCGGTTATCCGGCATGAACGGCGAGATATAGGCTATTTTACGGTATCCGTGCTTCTGTACCAGGTGATGGAGTATTTTTCGCAGGTATTCTTCGCCCCTGAAGAAAACACCATGGATCCCGGGCCTTACCGACCCCACGCTGACCAGCGGGATATCGCCGAAAATTTTATGGAAATCGCTGTTGTGCGATACCCGCGCCCATCCAAGGAAAACCAGTCCGTCAAGCCTGAATTGCCTGATGAAGTCAAGCAGCATTTTCTCATGGTACAGGTTCCTGACCGTCGAATTGACAAGGAAATGCCCGAAGCGCACCACATTGATCCCGTGCTCACGAGCATAGTCATATATGCCTTTTGTCAGCATATTGTGGTATTCGTCATATGCATCCTCGTCAATAAAGCCAATGGTGATCCTTTTCTCCATAGGGTGTTCCACCTGTCATGAGAATTTCAGTATAAAAGACGCGCCCCTGTCGATGCCTTCGCTTTCAGCCCGGATCGACCCGCCCATGTCGGCCATGTATGCTGCACAACTGTAAAGGCCATATCCGTACCGGCCTTCCTTCGTGGAAAAGCCGTATTCGAACAGCCTGTCAAGGACAGATTTGGGTATTCCCCTGCCGTTGTCCTTTATGCACAGGTACTTGCCAGTGTCGTCCTCATACAGCCTGACGGTCAGCTTACGGTCACTGACATCCGAATTTGAAAGCGCGTCTTTTGCGTTTGAAATAATATTGAAGATGACGAAAAACAGTTTCGCACGATGGACACGGGCCCTGAAATCGGGCATATATTCCTTTTCAACGGTTATGCGCAGTTTTTCGAAAGAATCTTCATTAAGTTTCAGAGCATCGTCTATTATAGGCGCTATCGGGAGTTCTTCCAGCTTTGTGTCCACGCCGGCGTAACTCTGCTGCGCGGCAATGGCCTCATTGATGGTCCTTATCTTTGCCCTGAGCCTGCCCTGTATGCTGAGGAGCTGGTTGCGCAGCTTTTCAGCCGGACCGCCGAGGCGCAGGTAAAACTCCATCAGCTTTCTGCCTTTCGCATCGGAGCATATGAACTCCTCAAGCCTGTCGATATTTTGCTTCAACAGTCCGCTGGCCATAGCCATATCGTCGATGACGGGCGAATTTGCACACTCGGACATCATGTGCACTGAAACATTTATGCTGTTGAGTATATTGCCTATATTGTGCAGGATGTTCGTCGCAATATCCGCCATGCCCTCCTTCTGGGCATGTTCCACGAGCTTTTTGTATGCTATGTCAAGCCTCTTGAGCAGGGCTATGCCGTGCAGTGCCGTACTGATGCTGGTTGCCAGGCTCTGAAAAATTATTTCATCCGGCGTTTCCTCTTTCATCCCGAACAGTGCGAACCCCAGGATCTCGTCCGTCACATGGAGCAGGAATGCCAGCGACACCCTGCCGAGTTCTTCCGCCTGTATCCGGGCAAGCTGTTCTTTCAGGCTGCCCGCACTGCCGTTCGTCTCTTTCCTTTCGCCGTCACAGTACCTGAATATCAGCACGCTGTTGTCAAACAGGTCCTCTTCAGCGTCGGAACCCGTGAAAATGGAATTGGAGATGAATATATGGCATCTGTCCAAACGGAACAGTCTCATGATTTTTTCAAGGGTCTCCAGCAGGTTTTCGAGGGAGAACTTCACAAGCAGCTGCTGAGTCATTTCCTGGAGTATCTGGTCGTCCGCTTTACTTTTCAGTGCGGTACTTCCCGTGACCGCCGATTCTCTTCTGCTGACCACTGCCTGGGCATTGAAGAACAGGTCTCCCGACCACAGCAGTGTGTCAACGTTTGAAATGAGGTAAGGGTAAAAAAGGTACCTGATGTCGGCCACCAGCCTGCTTATCCCGGGGAATCCCCCCAGGTCCCGGATCTGGGCGTCCAGTTCCGCCAGGAATATCTCTCTGTCCCTGAAGTCGCAGGACTGTATGAAAGCATCCACGAGATCCCTGAATGAAATGCCGGAGTCATTATACAGGGTCTGCAATGTCCTGATTATCGCATCCTTTTCGGACGGTGCCATGGCGCAGGGCGAATATCCGGCAGGTTTGACATATTCGGCATCTGCAGGCCTGATATAGTAAGGCATGCACCCGCAGGACTCCCTGTACAGGATCATGCACTTGTCATCCAGCGGCAGTTCCTTGGGGCAGCTGCCCGTCCTCAGCAGCCTCACGATGCTTTTGCATCCTTCGTAACCGAGTTCCCTCCACGGGAAATACGCAGTAGTACACCCCGGGATCGAATATTTTGCAAATTCACCCTCCTCGTAACTGACAACAGCCATTTCATCGGGTATGCTTACCCCCCTTTCCCTGAGCTCCTGCATCAGGAGGAAAGTACTGGGATATGTGAGCGATATGACTGCCCGGGCCCCGGCATCGATCAGCAGGTCGACCATCTTCTTTACCCTGCCGCGCCGGTCTGTGAAGGGAGGTAGCCGATCATTGCCGATATACAAAGAAGGATCATACAAACCGGCTTCGCCCATTGCCAGTTCATATGCCTCCTTCCTGTTGTCTTCCCTGTAATGCTCTGCGAAAGCTATCCTTTGATAGTGATGCTCGTCTATAAGGTGCCGGGTCAGCTTGTAAACAGCCATATCACCGGGGAAGTACACGCTCGGCATGTCGCTGAAAATGGTCCCGATGCTCAGCACCGGTATGTTTTTGAAGTGTGCCATGAACTTCTCCCGGTTATACATCGCCCCGGCCTGCGTCCAGCCGATGAACATCAGCCCGTCCAGGTCGTATTGGCTTATATAATCCAGGACCATGTCGACCTGGTGGGAAAACTTATACGCTATATGAGAGGAGTAGTATCCGAACCTGATGATCTGTACTCCCAGTTCCCTCGCTGCTTCGGATATCCCCTGCAGTATCTGGTTGTGGTACTCGCTTTCCAGGTTTTCGTCGAGAAAACCTATGGTATAGCGTTCCTTCCGGACAGGTCCGGATCCAAGGTAAAAATACTGCATATCAGGCTCCTTGCCCAAGCTCCTTCAAATATTGTTCCAGCGGTTTAGGCATGTTGAAATGGTATCCCTGGAGTATACACCGCCTCGAATCGAGCAGATGTTTCTGTTCTTCGGTCTCTATACCGCTTATTATCACTTCGAGATCCCATGTGCTGATAATGTCCATGAGCGAGAGAAGAAAGCTGCGTTTTTTCCTGTCCGTCACTATGTTCTGTACATAGGCCTTGTTCAGCTTGATCATCGTATCCTTCGGCATCTTCTGCAGGAAAGCGAACGCGGGATAAGCGTTCTCGAATCCGCTGACTGCGAACCGGACGCCCAGTTCGCTCAGTTCTCTTATGATCGCCATCGCGTGCTGGGCCGACTGGAACGAGAACTTATCCTCAAGGTTGAGTTTGAGGTACCCGGGCTCGATCCCCGTTTCCTTCAGGGCGGACTTTATGGTGCTGACAAAGCTCGGATGGTAAAACTCCTTGGCAGTACAGCTTATCATTACGAACAGGTCCCGGTGACCGGCTTCATGGATCTTTCTGAGGTATTCAAGTGCCCTGTACAGGACATGGCGCCCGAGTGTCACGATCATGTCGGATTTCTGCGCTATATGCAGGAACCGGCCCGGCTCGAGCTCTCCGTACTCCGGATGGAGCCAGCGCACGAGCGCCTGTACGCCGACCACTTTTTCGCATGTATCCACCAGGCTCTGCAGGTATACGTCTATCTGGTTCCTTTCGATCGCCTTTTTCAGTTCATTCTCTATCTTGATCTCATTGAGGTGCATGCATGAACTCGAAAGCTCATGGAACTTGAATATGCCGTGGGTCCTCTTGGCTTCATACAGCGCGATATCCGCGTACTTGAGCAGCATATCGGCCTGCATGCTGTCTTTTGAATATATACAGATGCCTATGCAGCACGAGATGTCCAGTTCGTGGTTTGCAATGAAATAAGGCGCTCTTATCAGGTCTATCAGTTTCTGCGCTATCTCGCCGACTTTTTCTCGCTCGGTCTCTTCGATGACCGCAGTGAACTCATCGCCTCCAAGCCTGAAGATCGCCCTGACCCTGCCTTCTTTGCTGACATAGTCCGGGATCATGCAAACATGGCTTTCAAGCCCGCTGCTGATCCTCCTTGCGACCTCGATCAGCAGCCTGTCGCCCACGTCATGGCCATACAGGTCATTGACGTTTTTGAAATTGTCCAGGTCGATACAGAACAGTGAGAACCTGTCCATGCTGTCTGCCCCGCCGCCGGTCAGCTCAGACATCGAGGTATAGAAGGAGCGCCTGTTCAGAAGGTCGGTCAGCGAATCATAATGTGCCGAATAGGCAAGCTGTTTCTCCTTTTCCTCCCTGAGGGCGATCTCCTCCCTGAGCCTGCCCACTGTTTCGGTAAGCTCGTTGGTCCTCTGCGCCACCAGCTTCTCCAGGTTATCGATATGTTCCCTGATCTGCATCTTCAGGCTCCACTTCGTGGTCATCGCGAGCGCGATCTGCTTGAGCGACACGTGGTCGAAAGGTTTTCTTATGAACAGCAGGTTATCGTTCTGGCCCAGCTTGGAAACGATCTGGTTCCACGTATAGTCGGAGTATGCGGTGCATATGACGACACCGACATCCGGGTCGATCTTCCAGATGTTTTCGATGGTCTCTATACCGTCCATCCCGGGCGGCATCCTGACATCCATGAACACAAGCGAATAAGGATCGCCGGATTCCCTGGCTCTCCTTACCATTTCGACGGCTTCACTGCCCTGGTAAGCATCGTCGATGGAATATTTGATGTCTATGACCGCCTCATCCTGGTCGGCTGCAGCGTCGCCGTCCCCGAACAATTCCCTCTTCAGCTGCTTTGCTTCCTGGTATTCCTCCATGCCGGAAGAAGAATCAAGTATGTATTTTATATCGTCATGGATATCCTTGTTGTCGTCCGCTATCAGTATCCTTCTTCGAAAGTTTTCCATAATGATCCTCACTTCAATGCAAGTTAGTTCTCTGACGGCTTTATGAGAATTTTCGACATGGCTTGCTGCCCGGGCCCGAAACCTTCACTGAAGATGCTCTGCTGATGTCGATTATCCTTCACCGATATACCAGTATTTCCATTATAATATCTGCAACAAATTATTTCAATTAATTTAGCGGGCAAAGTCCTCAGCACAGTTGTATAGTTTACCATAATGTATTTATTATGATATTATGTCACCAAACACTGAATTGATTCAATTAAAATTTAGTGAAAAACCAGCTTAATCGAAAAAACGGACACCACTGCTTACAGGAATGCGATCTCAGCGCACTGAAGAAATCGCCGCGCCGATGATCATTCAGCAAAGCCGTCAGCAAAAATACATCATTTGCCGCATACTTAGAAATACTACGAATATCGCTAAGTACACCTGCAAAGGAGTGTTTCTTGATGAAGATGTCAACAATGGACGGCAATCATGCTGCGGCATATGCATCGTACGCATTTACGGAAGTCGCTGCGATTTTCCCTATAACGCCGTCGTCACCGATGGCCGAACTGGTCGACGAATGGGCTTCCCAGGGAAAAAAGAACATATTCGGCCAGCCGGTCAATGTCACCGAAATGCAGTCCGAAGCCGGTGCAGCCGGCGCAATGCACGGCTCGCTCCAGGCCGGCGCCCTGACGACCACCTATACCGCTTCGCAGGGGCTGCTGCTCATGATACCGAACCTGTATAAAATGGCAGGCGAACTGCTGCCGGGAGTCCTCCACGTATCTGCCCGCGCCATCGCGACACACGCGCTATCGATTTTTGGCGACCACCAGGATGTGATGGCCTGCCGCCAGACAGGCGCCGCCCTGCTTGCCTCCGCCAATGTCCAGGAGGTTATGGACCTGGGCTGCATAGCCCATTTGTCGGCAATCAGGTCAAGGATACCGTTCATCCATTTTTTTGACGGTTTCAGGACGTCTCACGAATATCAGAAAATACATGTGATAGATTACTCAGATCTGGCGAAGATAGTCGACATGCAGGCCGTGGAGGAGTTCAGGGCAAGGGCGCTGAACCCCGAACATCCCGTTGCAAGGGGCACGGCCCAGAACCCGGACATCTATTTCCAAGGCAGGGAAGCAGCCAACAGGTTCTATGACAATGTGCCGGCCATCGTCGAAGAATACATGAAAGAGATAGGGCGCATAACGGGAAGAAGTTACCGCCTCTTCGACTATTACGGCGCACCGGATGCAGAATATGTCATCATAGCGATGGGCTCGGTATGCGACACGATCAATGAAACGGTAGATTACCTCAATGCCCGCGGCCGCAGGACAGGCACAGTTAGGGTCAGGCTCTACAGGCCTTTTTCAGAGAAACATCTTCTGGATGTCATACCGAAAACGGTGAAAAAAATAGCGGTACTCGACCGCACAAAGGAGCCCGGCGCTCCCGGCGAACCGCTTTATCTCGATGTCTGCAAGGCATTTTACGGGCTGCAGGGTCCGAAACCCCTTATCATCGGGGGCAGGTACGGACTCGGATCTAAGGACACGCGCCCGTCACAGATCGTCGCCGTTTTCGACAACCTGGAGTCCGACAACCCGAAAGATCATTTCACCATCGGGATAGTCGACGACGTCACGAATACATCGCTGCCGGAAGGCGAAATGATCGAAACGGTTCCGCCCGGGACCATAAGCTGCAAGTTCTGGGGCCTCGGTTCGGACGGCACGGTCGGTGCAAACAAGTCGGCCATCAAGATAATCG
>Ga0209608_1000123_pt1 | contig 83576 bp, 88 predicted proteins | sample AD_UKC130_MetaG_FD_184428 | JGI IMG/M metagenome (GOLD analysis project Ga0209608, IMG submission 184428) | Active sludge microbial communities of municipal wastewater-treating anaerobic digesters from Canada - AD_UKC130_MetaG (SPAdes) (version 2) | ecosystem: Engineered > Bioreactor > Anaerobic...
AAGTAAGGCTTCGCCATTGCTATGATTGCTGCCGCAAGCTAATGGGAATTGGGATATTCCCCAACCGGCGGGTTCAGGTGCGAACAATATTGCCCTGATTTGGAAGGTGTAGGAGAACAGCGCCTCCTGTCGGCTGATGAAACACTTGTATTCATTTGGTTGATAGAAATCGAACAGATTATCAGATAAAGGATTTAATCTGTTGCTTAATGTGGCCGACGAGTAAACCAGCTAAGGCGGTGTAACTTACTATGCCTTCGACCAGTCGGGGAACATCCTCTACGAAGAGGAAAACCGGAATTATCTGGAGTACATCTATGTACTGGGTAAACACTTTGCCCGGTTGGACGGGAACCTTGACAACTTAAACGATACCACGAAATATTTCTACCATACGGATCACCTGGGAAGCACCGTCGCAGACACCGATAGAGCGGGTGATACTGTCTGGGACGGGGAGTATACACCCTTTGGCAAACAAGTGGGCTAAACCGGCGACTTGAAACGTGCTGCCAAGTTCACCGGGAAGGAACTAGATGAGGATATAGGGTTGTATTACTTCAATGCGCGGTGGTATGACCAGGAGATTGGGAGGTTTATTTCGGAGGATCCAGTTTACGACCCGAACAATCCAAATCTATATGCTTATTGTGCCAATAATCCGTTAAAGTTTACTGACCTATCGGGTAAAAACATTGATAGAAAAGTCGAAGAACTACTGAGTAGACAAGACGATGATCTGGCCAATGTTGATGTGAGTCGGCGAGAAGCATTTTTTGTAAAACAGTTATATGACACAAAGGATATAAGTGCAAAAGATGCTGTAAAGATCTTAAATGTATTAAAGGAAAAAGGGAAAATAACCAATCAAGACCTTAGAAAATTAGGATTTGATGCAAAGAATGAAGCCGGCGATAGAATTACCCTAATGTATAAGTTGGCTAAGTTTGAGACAACGATTAAGGAGATTGAACATCTGGAATCAGAACAGCGCTCAAACGATTTGATTTTTGCATTTGCATTGTTACAAGGGTCTTCTTCGACGAAGAGTGTAACAATAAACGGGAGGAAGTTTACTGAAAAGGAAGTAAAGATATTATCAGGAAATATTAAGGAAACGAGCAGTTCTACTAAAGGGATTGACATTATAACTGGAAAGATTCCTAAAGACAAACCAATTGTTGTAATAGGTGAATCAATGGGAAGGGTAAATTCTGTAGCGGAACAGCTAAAACAAGCAGGATTTGATGTGAAAACTTATAATCCAAAGAATTTCAGATCTTCACCAGGAAATTTAAATAGACTTGATGTAGAAGCTAATCGTTCTTGGATTAGGTACTGGACACAAGAAAAAGGTGCAACTGTAATTGATATAGGTATTGATCCAAACAGAACTACACGAAGCCCATTTTATGGGGTAGAATACAGAAATATTTATCAAAATTGGAACTATCCAAATGTTATAAAATACAATCCTGAAAGTAGGCGATAAAATGGATATAATATTGCAAGAATTTATTTCTGAAGTAAATCTAAAGTTTGCATTTTTGGAAGAATACGGATACAAAAAAATTGAGGATAATATCGAAAACGAAGATTATTATCCAGACTCAGAAGTGGTAGTAAAATATATCGGGGATACTGTGGGTATAGAGGTTTACTGGTATTTTGCTGGAGCAAATATTGGAGTAGTATTTTTCGAACTACAAAAAGGAGAAATACCTGTGAAAAAAATTTTTTTCGGTGAGTCTGAGGATGCTTCAAGGGCTATTAACCTTTATACTCTTGCTAAATATTTAGACAAATGGGATAATAAATTATTCCTCTTAAAAGATGTTGACAATGTAGCTATATCTGAGATTAAGAAAAGAGAAAAAGTTATTAAAGAGAATATGTCTGGAATAATTGAAGGGTTATCAACAGCAGTAATTAAATTAGCCGCAAATATTATTAGCGGTGATACATCTATTTTTAATGATGTAATGCATTACCAAAGTGAGTTAATAAAGAAGCAGTTTTCTTAGTTTTTACATATGCATTATATGGTCACATAGCTTAGGCTAGTGTGGCCATTTTTCTTTATAGGATATTGCTGCCCAATTATGCTGATATTGATATCAAATGTTCGATATGGCAAGTATAATTCAGTTCGCAATTTCATAAAAAGAGAAAGCCATCAGGAACCCTGAAATGGTAAGTTGCTGAGACAAACCAAAAAGGAGTGATTCTGATGGCTTACTATAAGAGTAACTTCTTCTCCAACAATAAATAACTTCAAAGAAACGGCCTGTCGGCCTATCGGGGTGAGCTCAATGAACGAATTTTCCTAAAAGGGTTGTGCGGTCAACCCCTTTGGAATAGCTACCGCTGGGGATAATTGTGTCTCCAGACCCCTCCAATTCGGATGGTCATCCCTGACCATCAATAGGTAAGGCTACTCCATTACTATCATTGCCGCCGCATCCATTGCGCCGGCTTCAAGGCCTAAATTGTATATCAACGGCTGTGATTCATCCTAAATCAAAGCCGCGGGCCCGCCATCCATGGCGGGCCACTCTTATATTGATTTTTCCTTGTATAGTCGAAGCTATCGCTGAGGAAAGGCTCCAGGGATGGAGCCTTGCGACGCATCTTTTCAGGGATGGAAAACTGCGGTCGCCATCGGAAGCCCTTGCCTGATTGACAGTCAAAAGGCCATGGATGGCGAAGACCTACGAGAAACCTTGGATGATTAAAGGGAGGGTCCGGGAACCCTGGGGTTCACCGGCGCCTTTTTGCGCCGCTTTTTTGGCGGTAAAAAAGCGGCAGTGGGCGTTCAGTAATGCATTCACGGGTAACCTAAAGAATCTATTTTAAGTTGAAATATGAAATCAAAGTGCAGGAGGGCGAACAGCGCCTCCTGTCGACAGACGAATCAGGGGATTTTTTATGCTAAGACAGACTTGATGAAAAGTAAAGGCAAGTCGATAATTATACTACAAACAGAATTAGCTTTCTAAAGATACGAAGGTGCAAATCATGCCTATTACTTATTTTACAAATCATTCTCTCTTACCTTGCCGTCTGATATTCGTGACACTCCTTGGATTATTGCTATTTTCTTCCGGTATTGTGGCTGAAACCAGCGACCCCCTTCGCCTCGAAGCAGAAAACTTCAAGTTAACCGGATTTATTACAGAAAACAATGCAAATGCTTCCGGTCGAAAAGTGATTCGTAGCGTCTTAGCTGAAAATGTTTATGCTGAGGCTGAGACGGAGTTTAAAGGGAAGAGCGGTTATTATGACCTGGTGATTCATTATTTCGATGAATCAGACGGCGTTAGCGGCTTTAAACTTTGGTGTGGTTCCAAATGGGTCGATAACTGGAAGGCCTGCCGGGATTTTGACAATGACGGCACCGGTCCCGACAATTTAGTCAGCCGGAAGGTTACCCGGATTCGATTGAACCGGGGAGATAAAATCAAAATTGCAGGATATAGAAATCAGGGCGAGTATGGCCGGATTGACTGTATCGATCTGTTCTTTTTAGGAGAGCAATTGGCCGATGTACCTGACCGGGAGGTTGAAAAGGAGCGATTTATCCCCTTTAAACTGGATCAACAAGGTTTTGTGAGAACTTGGCAAACTCTCGGGCCCATCCTCAGCCCTGTTAATCAAGACCTGGGCAATGAAAAAGAGGCACGGACATGGCTGCTTTCGCGTCTCAGATCACCGGAATTTATCAAGCTGGAACGGGTACCTAGGATAACCTCTTCCGGTGACGCCTGGGAACTGTATAGCGGCGGGCAAAATGTTTTTGTCGAAACCTATCGCTTCTTCTATAATCTGACAGCTTCGGATTATTACGGGTTAACGTATCTAACGGCTCCGGCCAAAACCCGGGTCAAAGCCAGGCTTTGGTCAACCCGGGGAAAAACTCAAGTGTGGTGCCGCGGCCGTCTGGTGGCCGAACGGGTTCAAGCCTCCGGTACGAAACCGTCTTTTGTCGATGTTGAGCTCCCATTGGAGGCAGGCATCAATCCGGTGATCGTCCGGCAATGGGATTTGGGTGCCCGGAATACGCCCCAACTCTTTGGCCTCCAACTCCTTGACGGGGCGGAACAGGTTGAGGCAGGCCTTTTTGGCAATGAACAAACAGAAGCCTTTTTTGAAGCGGAAGAGTGGCTTTACTCGGTAAAGTTAAATTCAAGCGGTAATTTGGAAGCAGCCAAGCCTGCACCGCTGGATGCTTTTGTTCAGTTTGAAAAAGAAAAACGGCGTTGGGCTGCAGGAGAGCGATCGTTTTCCTTTAGCGAAGGAGAAACCCCATTTCAACTGAATCTGGTGGTTAACCTGGATGACACAGTATTGGTCCGGAAGGTGGAGAACCCTCGGTATTATCCCTATCATTCACCGATTACAGCGGATACTCTTTCCGGGTATCGCCGGGAATACCTTCGCCTGCTTTTGCCGAAGGAGCAGAAGTCCCTTTATGGCTTGATCATCAAAGCGGTTTTAGGCGAAAAAATGACCAATCGGGATCAGATCCTCAAAACGGAGTTGGCCCGGATTGACAGCCGGGCGGATTGTTCGGACTTTTATCTCTCGGCAATCTTGCGTTTATACCGGATGGGTGGTCTAACTCCGGAAGAACAACAGAGGGTTCGAAAGACTGTGCTTGAGTTCCGTTATTGGACTGATGAGAGCGGTACTGATGCCATGTCCATGAGCAGTGAAAACCATCAGCTGTTGTTCCATGGCTGTCAACTGCTAGCCGGAAATCTGTTTCCGGAGGAACGGTTTAAACGTAGCGGCCGAAAGGGAAAAGAACAGGCCCGGATCGCCAAAGAGCGCCTTAACCGGTGGTTAAGCCGGGTGGAGCAGAGAGGGTTTGAGGAGTTTTTAAGCAGTGCCTATGTGCCGATTACCATGGGCGGCTTGTTAAACCTGGTGGATTTTGCGGATGATCAGGAAATAAGCAGGAGAGCTGAAAAACTTGTCGATTCGCTTCTCGTTCGGCTGGCACAGCACAGTTTTGACGGTGTAACTTCCGGGCCCCAAGGCAGAGTCTACCGTGATGGTGCCTTATATCCGCGAAACAGCGGTACTCAGGCCATTCTGTCCTATGTTACGCCAAAGGCAAAGCTCAGTCTAAATCCATGGGTTTCTTTTCTGGCCTCATCGCGTTATACGATTCCCTCCGTGGATCAGTGGCTGGATCAGCCGATTGATTTGGTGTATCCTCAGGGAGGCACCGTCATTACGCTGCGGAAGACGGCTGATTATGCCATAAGTTCGGCCACAGTGCCCTCGCCTTCAGGCGGGAAGGAGTATTGGCCCGGTGCTCTCGGGACGCAGGAACATCTATGCGATATCAACCTGGGGGATGACACCCATATTTTCCTGAACCATCCCGGTGCTTCTTACGAAACGTCCCAAAGCAGGCCGGGGTATTGGAACGGGAACGGGGTTTTACCAACTTTGAAGCAAAAAGGTTCGACAATGATGGCCATCTTTGACATCCCCGAAAGTTATCCCATTCAATTTACCCATGCTTATTGGCCGGCAGATCAATTTGACCAGGAAGAAAAATACGCCGGATGGTCATTTGCCAGGAAAGGTGACGCATACATCGGCTTATGGTGCAGCCGTCCCACCATGTTGACCGGCGATATGGTCATGGGACGGGAGTTGAGAGCCAATGGACGCAAAACCGCCTGGGTGGCGGTGGTGTCTTCCCAGGCGGAAGCTGGTTCCTTCGAAACGTTTATCCATCGATGCCGTGCGATGGCGCCCAGATTTGATTCGGAAGCGAAGGCGTTGTGGGTTGATGGGGAGGTTCAATTGCAGAGTAGCAGAAGATGATTTGGCCACAGGAATCTTCGGGCTTAAATTATAACCACAGTATTATCCGGTAATTAACCATGGAATAAGCAAAGGTAATAAGCGGGCTTTAGTCCAGTTGGTTTTAGCAGCCGAGGGTTTTAACCCTCGGATTGGCTCGTTGTTTAAATGAATTCTAGTGTTTTGTCTGCCGACAGGAGGGCGAACAGCGTCTCCTGTCGGCAGATAAAACGGTGAGAGAATGAATAACCCGAGCAGATACTCGAATGAAAATAAGGATGTATCAAGAAAAAAACCGCTATATCCTTTATATAGCGGTTTTTTTCACACCTTCATCTCTTCAATTTCCTTCTTGCCCATCATCATCGGATCATTTTTAAGTAAGAATAATTAATAAGAAGAATGAAATGGGGGAGAGGGGGATTAAGCCTCCAATGCCCCTGTATAATCCAACGGCGGGATTCCGGCTGCATCCATGGAGACAGCTTCCCGTTCCAGCTCCGCCTGGATCACATCCTCCATGCTGAAAAATCCGATGTGTTTCGTGATAAAGCGGGCTGCCTGTAAAGCGCCTTCCGCAAAGACCTTCCGGGAATAGGAACGGTGAGTAATTTTAATTTCATCGGATTCCCCGGCGAAAAGGACCTCATGGACGCCGACGATACCTCCGGCCCGGATAGCGTGGTTGCCGATCTCTGATTTATCCCGAAGATGCATCCCTTTTCGGCCGTGAATATATTTGTAGCTTTTATGTCTGCGGACAGCGGCGATTTCATGGGCGATTTTAAGGGCAGTGCCGGAAGGGGAGTCCTTTTTGTGTTTGTGGTGGGATTCGGTAATCTCCACATCATAGTCGGGTAGTAACCGGCTAACGGTTTTGACGATGGACAACAACAGGTTGATACCTAAGGAAATGTTTGGAGCATAGACGATGCCGACTTGATTTTTCTGAGCCAGGCTTTTCAGTTCATAAATTTCCATGGTATTGAACCCGGTGGTTCCAATGACCATCGGAATGCCATGTTCAGCTAAGATTCGGGCGTTTTTCAACGTGGCCTCAGGTGATGTGAAGTCGATCGCCACATCCCAGCGATGCTGACGGACTTCATCGGCCAGCATGTCGGTACTCTGGATCATCAGCTGATTACCACCTAAAATATAGTCGGCCAATTTTTTCCCTTTTTTAGGGCTGTTAGGCCGGGCCATAGCAGTAGTCAGGTTGAAGTCAGGTGCTTTAAGTAATTCTTCGGCGATGACCATACCGGTACGACCTAATCCTAATAGACAGGTTTGAATCATGGTGAGTCCCTCCTTTAATGTTTTTTGGCAAAAGAAAACGCCATAGCAAAAGAGGCCATGGCGGGCAAAAGGCGACAACAAGACCATGATACCTCTCTGGCGACGCTGACGAGGTTAGCTGACGGGTTCGGATCGTCGAGTAACCCTACACCGGACGGTGATTCACCCCAAAAAAGTGGTTCCCCCGCTCTCCTGTAAGAGGAGATTGAGCGTTATTAGGAAATGGTTTCGTTTAAGATTATTCAGTTTTCTTTATTATATGCTTAAAAAATAAATTAGTCAAATAATACGCTGACCGAGATATCCTGATGAATCCGGCGGATGGCGTCACCCAAAAGGGGAGCTACCGATAGTGTGGTGATCTTCGGTAATTGTTTTTCAGGGGTCAACGGAATGGTGTTGCAAATCACAATTTCTTTAATAGCCGGATGGCTTAAGCGTTCAATGGCCGGTGGTGAAAAAATTGCATGAGTGGTTAACAGATGGATTTCCGGTCTGGCTCCACGGTTTAACAAGGTTTCCACCACTTGCATGATGCTTCCGGCGGTATCCACCATATCATCAATGATAATCGGCGTTTTGTCTTTAACATCGCCGATGAAGAAAGTCATCTCAGCCACATTGGGTGCAGGGCGTCGCTTGTACATCACTCCGAGGGGCATGTCCAATCGGGTTGCCAATTTTTCCGCTTTTTTAACGCTGCCCGCATCCGGCGCGATGACAACGCCGTCGCTAATTTTTTTCTGCTTAATGTACTGTGCCAACATCGGAAGTGCGGTCATATGATCCACCGGAATATTGAAGAAACCTTGAATGGCCGGAGCATGCAAATCCATCGTAATTACCCGGTTGGCACCGACGGTCGAGAGGACATCAGCGATCATCCGGGCGGTAATCGGTTCCCGGGGTGCGGTTTTCTTCTCCTGCCGTGCATAACAGTAATAAGGAATAACGGCGGTTATCTGCCCGGCCGATGCTCTTTTTAAAGCATCGATCATGATCAATAATTCCATAAGGGAATCATTGATGTTGTTAGAAAAGGACTGAACGATAAAAACATCGGAACCCCGAATACTTTCGCTGAATCGGACATAGATTTCGCCGTTGGCGAACCGGGATATATGGACTTCGCCGAGGCGTACGCCTAAGTAATCGGCAATTTCCTGTCCCAATTCGGGATGGGTCGTTCCGGAAAACAGTTTCATCGGTCCATACTGTGACAAGTTGTCCACCTCCGTAAATGATGAGAAACCATGAACGCTTTGGGTTGGGCAAAACAAAAAAGACCCGCAGGTCTTTTTGGTATATTTTTTTTACACTGCTCTTTGGACTTTATTTGACCGTAAGCAGCGAGTGCAGACGCGAATGCGTTTGGAAGCACCATTAACTATCGCTTTGACTGTGCGAATATTCGCTTTCCAACGACGATGAGTTTTAATATTTGAGTGGCTGACCAGGTTACCGCTTTGAAAATCTTTGCCACAGACTGAGCAACGGTTTGACATCCCTTACACCTCCAAAATGACATGCATTAGAAACACAAATATTTTATCATAAACAATCAGTAATGACAAGCAAAATTGTGAATAATGTTGGGAAATTACTTCTTTCTTAACATATATTCTATAATCTGCATTCGGAAAAGAAAAGACTGATAGGGTTTTCAGCAGGAATTTGATAAATAGGTCACGAAAATAATAAAAATTAAGGCAGTAAATCATAAGTCATAACCGAAATAAATTGCTACTGTACAGAGTAAAATGATCGTGTATAATAGTAACCGGTTATTTTCTTCCAGAATTGGATTGCAGTTGCGGTTAATTTTAGGTTTGACGGGAGAAGCTTAAATCAAAACGGTAAGAAGGAAACCCTTATTTTTGGTGAGAGATTTAACGGATAGTGCAGGAAAATTTCTTTTTTTCTCGAAATATTTGCCGAAATTTATTATAATAAGGGGGAGCCTCGGTGGCAGAAAAAAGCAATTCAGGAACTTTGGGGAGTATTAATATTTCACCCAATGCGATTGCGATGGTCGCAGGTATCGCGGCATTGCAATGTTTCGGAGTTGTTGGAATGGCCTCGCGGACCATTCAGGATGGGATCTCCGAGCTGCTTACCGGAAAAGACAATCTTAGTAAAGGAATTGAGGTTGATATTGACGGTGAACGCGTTACTGTGGATCTCTACATCATAGTCGAATATGGGGTTCGGATTAAAGAAGTTGCTTATAATGTTATCGAAAATGTCAAGTATGCCATCGAGAATCAGCTGGGTTTGAAAATACTGAAAGTGAACGTCATCGTCCAGGGCGTACGCATCGATAAAAATAAATCCTGATCGCGTGAGACGAATTTAGGAGCAAAAGGGAGGATACACCTTTGCAGCCAGATGCAATAGGAATAGATAGTGTATTATTGAAGGAACTTGTGGCATCGGCCACTGCCAATATGTATTTGCATAAGGGCGATGTGGACGCGCTCAATGTTTTCCCGGTTCCGGACGGTGATACCGGAACCAATATGTATTTAACATTTCAGGCGGCATTTAGGGAACTCAGCAATAATCCTTCGACAAATATCATTGAGCTGTTGGAATCTGCGGCCTATGGCGCCTTAATGGGAGCCCGGGGGAACAGCGGCGTTATCGTATCCCAATTTTTCCGGGGATTTGTCAAAGCCCTTCCTAAAGAGACTCAGGTCATTGGTAAGAAGGAATTGGCGCTGGGTATTTCCGGTGCGGCTTCGATGGCCCTTAAAGCCGTCCGTCAACCGGTTGAGGGAACGATTCTGACGGTCATTCGGGAAATGGCCAACTATGCGACTGATAATGTGAATAATGATCGGACGCTCAAAGAATATATGAATGATATTTACGAACATGCCAACCTGGTACTTTCGAAAACCCCGGAGATGCTCCCGGTTTTACGACAGGCTGGGGTTGTGGATGCCGGCGGTCAAGGGTTGGTTTATTTTGTTGAAGGTATTGTTCAGCATATTAACGGAAAGGCCGTTTCTACCGAGAAGATGAATGAGGCTGCCGTATCCAAAAAAGTGGTGAGCGTCGCTTCATATACGGACGATGAGTTATTATCTGATACGGAGATTAATTTCCAATATTGTACCGAGTTTATTTTAAAGGGCAAAGAATTAGATCTGGAACATATTAAAAACAGCCTCAGTCCGCACGGTGATTGCCTGTTGGTGGTCGGAGACGAAAATACCACTAAAATCCACATTCACACCAACAATCCTGGGATTATCCTTGATTTTGCCGTTCGGCTGGGTGAAATGTTTGAAATTCAAATCCATAATATGGTGGAACAAAGCCAGCAACGGTTGGCCAAATTGGTTTCTCAGGAAAGTGGCGGAGGCCAGATCGGGGTTGTTGCCATTTCAACCGGGGACGGAATGGATAAAATCTTTAAGAGCTTAGGCGTTAATATCGTTATTAACGGTGGACAAACTATGAATCCCAGCGTTGAGGATATGGCGAACGTTGTGTCGAAATTAGAGGCTTCCAAAGTCATTCTGTTACCTAACAACAGTAATATCGTGATGACGGCTAACCATGTCCAGGATTTGGTTAAAAAAGAGGTTCGGGTAGTTCCTACTCAAAGTGTACCTGAGGGATTGGCTGCTATGATGAGCTTTTCCCAGGAACGCACTTTAGATGAGAATGTCGAAAAAATGACTGAAAAAAGCAGTCATATCATCACCGGAGAAGTCACCTATGCCGTTCGGAGTATTCAGTTGGGTGACTTGGACATCAATCAGGGAGATATCATCGGTTTGGTTAACGGCGATATTGTAACCTATGGAGATAACCCTGAAAAAGTCGTGGAAGAGGCGTTGAAGAAAATTCCTTCGGCAGCAAGCAGCCTGGTAACGATTTATTTCGGTGCTGATGTTTCCGAACTGACGGCACAGGAATTATTGAATCGTTTGGAAAAAGTCTTCCCTGATGCTGAATTTGAACTCTATTACGGTGGTCAGCCTTTATATTACTATTTATTCTCAGTGGAGTAGGTGCGATCAATGGCTGTTAAAATTGTGACAGACAGTACAGCGGATATTCCGGAAAAGCTCGTCAAAGAGTATGGAATCGGTGTTGTTCCCCTCAATATTCATTTTGGGGATGAAGTATTAAAAGACGGTGTCGATATTTGGAGCGAAGAGTTTTATCACCGCTTGAAAAACGAAGCGGTGTTGCCTACGACCTCTCAACCGGCTCCTGGTGAATTCTTAAAAGTCTATGAATCCATCGGTGAGCCCGGCGATACGATCATTTCGATTCATATCTCCGGCGAAATGAGCGGAACGGTAAGGACAGCCAGAATTGCAGCAGATATGCTGGAGGATAAACTTAAGATTCATGTTATTGACAGCCGGTATGTATGCATGGCTTTGGGAATGTTGGTTCTTCGAGCCGCTAAACTGGCTAAGGAGGGTGCCTCGCCGGAGGTTATCATCGCGGAAGTTGAACGGCTTTCGAAGGAACTGGCCGTTTATTTCACAGTAAACAGCCTGGAATATTTATCAAGAAACGGGCGGATTGGTAAAGCTACTTCTTTCCTCGGTGGGTTGCTCAATATTAAGCCATTATTGGGTATTGAAGGCGGTGTAATTGTTCCTACTGAAAGGATCCGGGGTAATTTTAGTAAAATTGCAACCGAATTGGTAACCCGTTTTGTCGAACGTTATGGGGAAAAACCGGTGGAACTCTGGTGTGTTCATACTGAAATGCCGGAATTGGCCGTGGCTCTGCAACAAGAGGCGATGAAGCGCCTCAATGTGGCAGCTTCCCATATCGGATTGATTGGTCCGATCGTTGGTACTCATGCCGGGCCGTATATTGTTGGAATGATTGGGTTGCCGATGGAATGAGAGTGATTTCAGGAAAATACCGCGGCCGGACCATTCAAGGGCCGAAACATAAAGGGTTGCGGCCAACGGCCGATCGAGTGAAGGAAGCGTTGTTTAATATTATCGGGGCCCGGATCGACGGAGCTGTGATGTTGGATCTCTTCGCCGGAACCGGCGGAGTTGGGATTGAAGCGTTAAGCCGCGGTGCTCAAGCCGTGGTTTTTTCAGATGTTAATCCTCAAAGTATTAAGTTGCTCCGTCAAAATCTGGCCTTTCTTGATCCGGAAGATAACGTTCGGGTGTTACAATTACGGGCTGAGAAAACCCTGGAGTTAATGGCAAAGGAAAAGCAGCAGTTTGATTTGATTTTTGTTGATCCGCCTTATGAAGCCGGGTTGTTCGATAAGACGATTCGGTCCATTAAAGCCCTTGATCTATTAAAGACAGATGGGATTTTGGTGATTGAACATCCCGATAAAATGCGGGATTTTTTAGATGAAACGCCTTTTGAGTTAGTAAGTACCCGAACCTATGGTGACATAGCGTTGACTTTTTTGGTCCATTCTAAAGAATGATCTTGATATAAATGGTAGGTAAATACGATGAAGGATTATTCAGTGACGACAGCAGTATGCCCCGGCAGTTTCGATCCGGTCACCCGCGGGCATTTGGATATCATTGAACGAGCGGCTGACGTTTTCCCAAGAGTTGTGGTGGGAGTTTTAGAAAATCCAAGTAAAAAACCGCTGTTTACATTGGAAGAGCGGGTGGAGTTGATCCGGGCTGCCGTAAAGCACCTTCCCAACGTGGAGGTTGACTTTTTCAGCGGTTTACTTATTGATTTCGTCCGCAAAGTGAATGGAAATTTGATCATCAAGGGTTTGCGGGCCATCTCTGATTTTGAGATTGAATTTCAAATGGCGATGAATAACAAACGAATGGCTCCCGAGATCGAGACCATGTTTATGATGACAAAGAATGAATATTCATTTTTAAGTTCCAGTATGGTTAAGGAGATTGTCCGATTCGGCGGGGATATTCGGGACTTAGTCACACCCGAAGTGGAGCAAGCATTGCGTCGTAAATATTTCGCATAACAGGAGTTTAAAATGACAAAAATGAATTTGCTGCTATTGATCGAACGTTTACAGGAGACGATTAACTCAAATTTCCAAATTGCCGGCAAAATATTGGTGGATCGGGAAGAGCTCGAAGAACTGATTGAGAAGATTCAAATTGCTCTTCCTGACGAGATTAAGCAGGCCGAATGGGTAAGCCGGGAAAAAGAACGTTATCTGCAGCAAGCCAATGAAGAAGCCAGAAAAATTATCAGTGAAGCCGAGGCCTATGCCGAAGAATTGATTCGTCAAGACCGGATACTTCTTAAAGCGGAAGAAGAAGCTGCCCGAATTATTCAAAATGCCAGGTTAAATGCTGAAGAGATTGAAAATGAAGCCCGGGATTATGCTAACCGAATCCTTGAACGCCTGGAAGAGAGTTTGGACCGGACGTTGAAAGTAGTCCGTGAAGGACGGGAAAGTTTATTGGAAGAAGATACCAATTCATGAGATACATAAAAAATCTCTAGTGAGATTTAACAGACGAACATTGTTTCGGAGGATACCGATGGTTTCACGGATTAGAATAGCTCTGGATGGCCCGGCCGGTTCAGGAAAAAGTACGGTGGCTAAAGGAGTTGCCCATAAATTAAATTACATTTATATCGATACCGGCGCCATGTACCGGGCGGTTACCTTGAAAGCATTAGAAAACAATATTCCTGTTGATGACGCTGAAATGCTGACCAGGATGATGGAAGATACGGAGATAGTTCTCAGATATGAACGGCACGGAAATGAATCGGTGATGCATGTTTTTCTCGATGGCCGGGATGTGAGCGAAGCGATTCGAGGGTTGGAAGTTACGGCCAATGTTTCTCCGGTTGCTGCAGTGGCCGGTGTAAGACAAGCTTTGGTATCCATGCAGCGGAAAATGGCTGAACAGGGCGGCGTTGTAATGGACGGCCGGGATATTGGCACAGTGGTGTTACCCCAGGCAGAGCTGAAAGTCTTTTTAACGGCTTCCGTGGCCGAACGGGGGCGGAGACGTTGGCTGGAATTGCGGGAAAAGCAGATGGAAGTCGATTTGGCCGAGATTATTGCACAGATCGAAAAGAGAGACGATTATGACAGCCATCGGGAAGTGGATCCGCTGCGCCAGGCTGACGACGCGATTTTGGTAGATACGACGGAAATGAGTAAGGAAGAAGTGATTGATTATATTGTAAAGCTGGCGTTGGAACGCGGGGCCCGGATTGAACCGAGTTCTGTGGATGCTTAATAAGGAGTGTCGAAGATGGAGATCACCGTTGCCAAAACAGCGGGTTTTTGTTTTGGGGTCAAACGGGCCTTAGAGCTGGTCCAAAGTTCGCTGGCATCCGATACCTCACCCATATGCAGTTTGGGGCCGTTGATTCACAATCCGGCCGTTGTGGCGGAGTTGGAGTCCAAAGGATTAAAAGTGGTTTCGGATATTAAGGATGTGAAAGAAGGCCGGGTTGTCATTCGTTCTCACGGAGCCGGTCCCAGTATTTACGATTACGCCTCAGAACAAGGATTGGAATTGATCGATGCCACCTGTCCGTTTGTTAAGAATGTTCACGAACTGGCATTGATGTTGAAGAAGGAAGGGTATCAAGTCATTATTGTCGGTGAAAGCGATCATGCTGAAGTCGTTGGAGTCATGGAAACCCTTTCCGGAGATGCCTTAGTTGTGAATGATCCTCGTCAGCTGGATTCGGTGTATATCGAGTATAAAGTGGGGATCATCAGCCAGACCACACAGGATATTACCACATTTCAGCAGGTAGTGTCGGAAGTTCTCCCCAAGACCAAGGAATGTCGGATCTTTAATACGATATGTTTGGCAACGACCCAACGTCAACAGGAAACGGCCCGGTTAAGCCAGGAGGTAGACCTGATGATCGTTGTTGGAGGGAAAAATTCCGCCAATACTAAGCGCTTGGCAGAGATCAGCGCTCAGTTCGGGACACGCACCTATCAAGTGGAATCTCCGGAAGAGCTTGTTCCTGAGTGGTTTGAAGGCGTTCGTAAAGTCGGTGTTACAGCCGGAGCTTCAACTCCGGATCAACATATTACTGCAGTAATCCAACAAATTAATGCATTGGGAGGTACCGGTTGTGGTTGAAGAAACAAAAAGTGGGTTAGAAGCAACAGAGATGGAAACAGCATTCAACATGGACTTTGAGGATGATCGTTTTCGTACCGTCGAAGTCGGCCAGGTGATTGAGGCGAAAGTGATTTTAGTTCGTGATGATGAAGCCTATGTCGACATTGGCGGTAAATCCGATATGGTGATTCCTTTAAAAGAATTGACTGCCGAAACGGTATCCAGTGCCAAAGAGGTTGTTAAACCCGGCGATGTGATTAAAGTGATGGTCGTGAAGGCAGGAGGAGAAGACGGTGTTGTATTATCAAAGCGCCGGGTCGATCAGGAGAAAGTTTGGGAAGAGTTAGCGAAAGACTTTGAGGCCGGGACAGTTTTGACGGCTACGGTGAAAGAGGCCGTCAAAGGCGGATTAAGCCTTTCGTTAAAAGGAATTCGTGCCTTTATGCCGGCTTCCCAATCGAACTTGAGTTTTCAAGCAGATTTATCGAATTTGGTTGGCCAGGACGTTCAGGTAAAGATCATTGAGTTCGATGCTTCCAAACGTCGGGTTGTCGTCTCCCGCCGGGTTGTTTTGGAAGCCAAGAAAGAAAAAGCGGAAGCTGAATTTTATCAAAAGGTTGAAGTCGGCCAGCGGATGCAGGGTAAAGTGACCCGAATTACCCAATTTGGCGCTTTTGTCGATCTGGGGTCCGGGATCGAAGGTCTCATTCATATTTCCGAATTAAGCTGGAACCGGGTTAAATCCGTTGAAGAAGTGTTACAGGTCGGCCAAACTGTCGAAGTTGTCGTAATTAAAGTTGATGCTGAAAATAAGAAGATTTCCCTGTCCTTGAAACAGATCAAAACCCATCCGTGGGTTGAGGCCATTCAACAGTTCAGCGAAGGCCAGGTTTGTTCGGGTGAAGTGACCAAATTAGAGACCTTTGGCGCATTTGTCCGCATTGCTCCTCATGTGGAAGGATTGGTTCATATTTCCCAAATCTCTGAAAAACGGATCAGTAAACCGGACGAGGTGCTGAAAGTCGGAGATAAAGTTAACGTGAAGATCCTGAAGATCGATTACGAGAATCGGAAAGTTTCCCTGAGCATTAAGCAAATTGCCAGCGATCAACAGGAGCAAGAGAAAGATGCATTTTTAAACGAACAGAATGATCAACCGATGGCCCAATCTTTGGGTGAATTCTTCGAAAAATAATCTTTAATTCATCTTGTTAAATCAGAGTTGTCGTTATTATATCATTATCTCATTATTATTAGCCCTTCCTCTATGGAAGGGTTTTTTCATTTGGAAAAATTTAAGCTTCTATTTCCACGCCAGATAATTCCATTCCTCAAATAGCAGCATAAGCACAATAAAGAGAGGAAAGGCTATGGGCTAAAGGAGGAGTAAAGATGACGGGTATTGTGTTGCTAGTTATTGTTAGCGTCCTAATTTTTTTAGGTTTAGCCCACCAGGTGCTTGATCGGCTCTATCTGAGCGACAAAGGCGGCTTGCTGGTGATTGGAGCAATGGTGGTCGGAAGCTTTATCGACATTCCAATATGGCGTAATCCGCAGATCAGCCTTAATGTGGGTGGAGGTATTATTCCTTTGGCTTTGGCCATCTATGTACTTACCAAAGCAGGATCGGCGAAAGAGTGGACACGCTCGATTATTGGGATCGTGGTTACCACCGGTATTATTTATGGCGTCAGTAAACTCTACAAATTTGATATCCACCAGGGTGTGATTGAACCCCAGTATCTGTGGGCGATCATCGCTGCCATTGTGGCTTATGTCATCGGCCGTTCTCGCAGGTTGGCATTTATCGTATCCACGTTGAGCTTGTTATTTATGGATGTGGTCCGCATCATCGAAGTCAGCATCCTTAATATTAATTCGCCCACCCGGATCGGAGGTGCCGGTGCTTTTGATACGATCATTATTGCCGGAGTATTGGCGGTACTGTTGGCCGAGATCATCGGCGAAAGCCGTGAAGCGTTGCAAGGTGGCCCATCTGCTGAAGGGAAGCCGGAGGCGTTGCGAGAGGCGTTGGACCATCCCGAAATGGATCGTAAAGGGAAGGGGGAAGGGAAATGAAGAGATTACGATTTATATTAGTGGCTTTTATCTTGGCATTAGCGGTTTCCGCATCTGCGTTTGGTCATCATGAGTTGGACGGCAAATATATGACATTGGTCACCAGTGAGGGTAAAGTGATTTGCCGGACTGCCCATGATGTGGTGGTCGGAGACCGGTACCTCGACAGTGACGATCATCTGTATGAAGTTTTTCGGATTCGCGGGGATAAGGCCTACTGTAAACTGGTGAAAGAGCGGAACAAGGCACTTTCCAGCGTGATTTCCTTTCTGACTTCCGTGTGGAACGGATCACTATTTAAAGCCGAATCTCAAAAACAAGGCCCCGTCGGCATCTACCACACCCATTCGGATGAGTCCTATGCTCCAACGGACGGTTCTTCCAGCCAACGCGGAAGTGGCGGTATCTTTAAAGTTGGTGAAACCCTGAGTCAAGCCTTTGAAAAAGAAGGGATCAAAGCAATCCAGCTTAAGACCGCCCACGACCCTCATGATGCCATGGCTTATGATCGTTCCCGACGAACAGCAGCTCAGCTTCTGAAAAAAGGGCCTTCTGTGTTGCTGGATGTTCACCGGGATGCGGTTCCCCGTGAAGAATATGCCACCGAAATTAACGGCCAGGGTGTCACCAAAGTCCAATTGGTGGTTGGCCGGGAAAATCCCAATTTTGATGCAGTTAATCAGTTTGCAAAGCAAATCAAAAAGGTGGTCGACAAGAAACATCCTGGGTTTATCAAAGGGATATATTATGGTAAAGGCAAATACAATCAAGATTTATCCCCTCGGATGCTGCTTCTGGAGTTTGGCACCAATACCAACAGTCGGGAATCGGCGGAACGGGCTGCTCAGATCTTTGCGGCCTCGGTTAAAGATGTTATTACAGGAGGAGCCGGGAACAAAATCAGCAACCGGGGAAGCTGGCGCAGTCTAATTTGGATTATCGCCGCCCTTGTGATAGGGGTAGGCCTGTTTATGCTGATCAACCGCGGAAGCTTAAAAGATATCGGTAAAGAATTTACCGGTGCCCTGGGTAATGAAGTTCCGGAAGAATTAACCAAAGATTATCAGGAGAAGGAAGATTCGACGGACGGAGATCAACGGTGAAGGTTGTTTATCATTGTTACGGAGGAGCTCATGCTTCGCCAACGGCTGCTGCTATTCATCTGGGAATATTAAATAGCCGCAAAATGCCAAAGGCTAGCGATTTTAAGCAAGTCCCTTATTATGATACCATCACCAATCTTGATCATGGACGGTTGATTAAAGTTGGTGATGATCATCTGGGAAATGAAGTCTATATATTAGGCCGAAGAAATTCAGCCAAAATAGCAGTGAACCTGATTCGGGAGTTTACCCGCTTAACGGGCGGGAATCCCGATGATTATTTCTTTGTTGATTGTGTTCAACTCTATAATGTCTTTATGGTGACCGGGGGATTTACGTCACGGGGGCTTGGTTTGGTTCGGTTTGGCAGGCCGCTGGTGATCTTCGGAACCCGGTTATCCTTTTTCATACTGGCCGGGATTGTCCAACGAACCTTGAAGACTCTTGAGGCTTATCAAAGAAATAAGGAGGTTAAGATTTTGGAACGATGATAAACCGATGAAAGTATTTTATTATTGTTTTGCAGGAACGCATTCTTCAGTGATCGCCGCAGCGATTCATCTGAACCGGTTACCAATGGATCGGATACCGGACCGGAATGAGATCTTAAATACGGTTCCCTTTGATTTACGTGAATCGGAGGATATCGGGATTCCCTATTTCATGGGCATTGATGAGTGTGGCCACGAGATTTATGTGTTGGGTTTCGGCAAGGATCCTGCCTTGGGTTTGCAAGTGGTTCAGCATCTGATTGAAGGCCGGGCAGACCATGAGGAGTGGAAGTTTTTCAATACATTGCCGTGTATCAATTGGACAACCCGGTGTGGAGGATATTTATCCAGGAGGTGGAAATGGGTGGGTATTGGCCGTTTCCTTCTGATTCGGGGCATACGGCAATGTTATCCGAAAATCTGTAAACTGGTTCAGCAAATAAAGGAGTGGAACCCTTGCCAAGAAAAATTGTCGTGATTACGGATGGGGATAAGATTGCAACGCGGGTGGTGGAAGAGGTCGCCCGAAATGTGGGCGGCCGGGCGATAACATTATCCGGGGGTAATCCGACGGAAGTTTCGGGAGAAGTGATCATCGAAGCCATCAAAGAGGCTCCCTATGATCCGGTCCTTGTGATGGTCGATGATTGCGGCGCTAAAGGCGTCGGCCGCGGTGAACAGATATTAATCCAATTGGCCAATCATCCTGATATTGAAATTTTGGGAGTGGTGGCTGTCGCTTCCAATACTTCCGGAGTGTCCGGCGTCAAACCTGATGTATCAATAACAAGGGATGGAAAAGTCATTCATCGGGCAGTAGACAAAGACGGCAATGCCCATGGGCGTCGCATTAAAGGGGATACGGTGGATATTTTAAATTATCTCGATATCCCGGTGATTGTAGGAATTGGGGATTTAGGAAAGATGGAAGATGCAGACCATGTAAAGACTGGGGCGCGGATTACCACTATTGCGGTTGAAGAGGTTTTAAAACGAAGTCATTTTCGATGAGAAATTTCCATAAAAAGCAGGAAAATTACCAGAGGGTTAAGAAGTATAAGCCGGTAGAAATTACGAAGAAAGGATATGGACGGTGAAAATAGGTATTCCCCGGGCGCTGTTGTATTACTGGTATGGCTTTACCTGGCGGACTTTTTGGGAAGAGGCCGGTGCGGAAGTGGTGGTGTCCGGTCCGACAGAACGTTCTACAGTGGCGATCGGCTCAAAAGCCGGTGTGGATGAATTGTGTCTACCGATTAAAATATTTCTTGGCCATGTCCGTCAAATCGCCGATCAGGCAGATTGGATCATGATTCCTCATTTGATTAAGGTGGAAACCGGGGCTTATCTTTGCCCTAAGTTCATGGGATTGCCGGATTTGGTTTATCATGCGCTGCCTGACGTACGTGACAAGGTTTGTGTGGTGACTGTCGGCCCCCGAAATATTGATATGCTACAGTCATTAAAGGGCGCTGCCTTAATGGTAGGGATCCCGGAACGGCAGATTCCTAAAACATTGGATGTAAACAATCGGTTGCCGGCCTTATATGAACTGGCAAAATCCGGTTATCCGCGGCAATCGGACCTGCAAAGGGGACGACTGCGCATAGGGATCTTAGGCCATCCATATTGTATATATGACCGTTGCTTTAATTTGAACGTATTTGACAAATTGAACGGGTTGGACGTAGATATTTTTACACCGGAAATGATGCCTGGAAATATGCTCGGGATTGGTTCCGGTCGATTGCATAAAGAACTCTTTTGGTCGTTAGGCCGTTTTCAATTCGATGCGTTAGAATGGATGATCGGCAAATTGAAGGTTGACGGGTTTATCCATTTGTCTCCTTTTGCCTGCGGACCGGAAGCGATAATCGGTGATATGTTGGAACGCCGGATTAAGCAAGCCGGCTTGCCCATTTTAAAACTTTTATTTGAAGAACATAGCGGTGAGGCGGGGATGGTCACCCGTTTGGAAGCGTTTATTGATCTCATTCACTATCGGAGTCGCGTATGCTAAAAGTAACTTTTCCCCACATTGGCAATTCCTATATTCCCTTTCGAACGTTGCTGATGGAGTTGGGAGTAGAGCCGGTGATTCCGCCGCCCATTACTCAAAGGACGATCTCTTTAGGAACTCAAATTGCACCGGAATTCGCCTGCTTTCCTCTTAAGATCAATTTAGGAAATTATATTGAAACGATGGAAAAAGGGGCAGAAATGATTTTAATGGCCGGAGGGGTTGGACCCTGCCGGTTTGGTTACTATGGAGAAGTTCAGCGGGAGATATTGCAGGATGCCGGGTATGAAATTGATTTTTTGGTTCTGGAAGCACCGAAGACTCATCCCCGGGAACTGTGGGAGAAAATTAAACGAATTTTCCCCTGCCATCAGCCTCATGATTTGATCCGGGCACTGCGCAAAGCTTGGATTAAGGCTGATCTGTTGGATCAATTTGACCGGTTGGCCAATCACGTTCGGGCCCGGGAGTTAAAGAGAGGACAGGTCAGTCAATTACAGGCCCGCTTCTACCATCAGTTGGACCAGGCGGTCCTTCTGGATGAAATCCAACGGGTGGCTCGTCAGTTTATGGAGGAATTGAAAGACGTACCAACCCGCAAGGATGAGCAACCCCTCCGTGTCCGGCTTGTAGGCGAGATTTATATGGTTTTGGAACCCAACGTCAATTTTCATATCGAACGGGTGTTAGGGGAGATGGGAGTGGATGTCGAACGGACCATTTATTTTACGGACTGGGTGAAGGATACTCTTTTGAAAAGCATTTATGATCCGAACTGGCGGGCTCAGATGTTAGCGGTTGCCAGACCCTATCTAAAAAATTTCGTGGGCGGCCATGGGTTGGAGACAGTGGCCCATACGGTTGAAGCCGGTGTAAACCGCTATGATGGCGTGATTCAATTAGCGCCGTTCACCTGTATGCCGGAGATTGTGGCCATGCAGGCACTGCCCGCAGTTTCTCAAGATTTGGATATTCCATATTTGACGTTGATCATCGATGAGCATGCTGCGGAAGCCGGAATTATGACCCGGTTGGAAGCCTTTATTGATCTCTTAAGTTATCAGCGAAATTCGCGGGGTGGAGGAAAAACGCGTGAAGTTGTTTCTGGGTATTGATGTCGGATCAGTGAGTACCAATATTGTGGTGATCGACTCCAATGGGCAATTGCTGGATAAACTCTATATCCGCTCCCGGGGAAATCCGGTGGGATCGGTCCAGCAAGGCTTGGCCACGGTTTTAAAGACATTGAAAGGCCATGAGATTGCCGGAGTGGGCACTACCGGATCCGGCCGACAGTTGATTGGAACCTTGGTGGGGGCAGATCTGATCAAAAATGAGATCACAGCCCATGCCGTGGCATGTCTGAATCTGGTTCCTGATGTGCAAACCATTATTGAAATCGGGGGACAGGATTCCAAATTAATTTTGATCCGGGACGGGATCGTCAGTGATTTTGCCATGAATACTGTCTGTGCAGCCGGAACCGGTTCCTTTTTGGATCAGCAGGCAGCCCGGTTAAATATGGATATCGGACAATTGGGCGACATGGCTGCCCAGGGCGAGCATCCGGTACGGATTGCCGGGCGTTGTGCTGTCTTTGCGGAATCAGATATGATTCACAAACAACAGATGGGGCATAAGATCGAAGATATTCTGGCCGGATTGTGCCGGGCTTTGGTCCGTAATTTCTTAAGTAATTTGGGAAAAGGCCGGGAAATTAAAGCGCCGGTCATCTTTCAGGGAGGAGTGGCTGCCAATCACGGAATTCGGCTGGCTTTTGAAGAAGCATTGGGCTTTCCGTTGATTATTCCGGAACATTATGATGTAATGGGCGCATTGGGCGTGGCCTTGCTGGCCCGGGACAAGATGCTTATCAGCGAACAGCCCAGTGCTTTTAAAGGTATGGAGATTGTGGATTCGGCCATTGAAACCAGCAGTTTTGACTGTGATAGCTGTGCTAATCAATGCGAAGTGATTGAACTTCGGCAAGAAGGTGTGCTCATTGCTTGTCTCGGAGACAGATGCGGCAAATGGAGCAACCGAGTTCACTTTTCTCATGGAGTGCGGGAAACTGTCCAGGTTGGTTAAGGTCCTTTTGAAGGTGGTGACGGTATGAAACCGTTAATCGTTGTTACGGCGGATGTCATTGATTCCCGGTCCCATCCTGAAGTTGCGGATGTATTACGCCGAAAAATGCAACAATGGATGCAACCGGGCTTACTAACCCCTTTTTCTCTAGCGGTAGGCGATGAACTTCAAGCCGTCTGTGAATGGTCCGAAGCCTTACCTGCGCTTATCCGGCGGCTTCGCTGGAAGTGCCATCCGTTTCAGATCCGAGTGGGCATCGGTTTTGGTACAGTGGATGATTGGCGTCCTGATGCAGCATCTTGGGAGATGAATGGATCTGCTTTTTATCATGCCCGTGATGCCTTGGAAGCCATTTCCCAATCGAAACAGCCTTTAACCCGGGTGGGCGCAGGAGATGAGGGCTTTGCTTTGGCTTTAAATACCATCTATCCGTTGCTCGATCTATTAATGAGTCGTTGGACCTTTGAACAATGGGAAGCTATTGCTGCATACGAAGAACTGCAGACGTACGAGAAGGCAGCCGGACGGCTTGGGATTACCCGGCAAAATGTTCAAAAACGGTGTTACGCTGCTTCTTGGGATTTAGTTCAAGCTACTGAGGAACGATTGGGCCGTCTGATTGTCATGCATAGGCCGACTTACAACGCACCCTAAAAAGGGTGCATTTATAAAAAGCACCCTTTTTAGGGTGCGGATAACGAGGTGATGACCAATGACCTCATTGCTTCTGACGTTATTAGCTCATGGCTTGGCAGATTTCGTCTTGCAGTCGGAACGAACGGTTCATCGAAAAGAGAACCGGGATTGGCTGGGTTTTTTAGGACATGGACTGACCGTTTTTTTCTCTGGATTTCTGTTGCTTATCGGCTATGAGTGGACGACAGTCCTACCTTATGCGGGAATTATCACTATGAGTCATATTATTATTGATATGATCAAGATCGTTTTAGGGTCTCGCCGTCCGGCCAAAGATCTGGCATGGTTTTTGGGGGATCAGTTGATTCATTTGACTATCATTCTTATGGTTTGGCAGCATTTTCAGTTTCAGCCTTCGGAGGTATTTTTGAAATTCAGTACGTTTCTTCTGACTCCGACTGCTGTTGCAACATTTAGTCGTTCTTTCCCAAAGGAAGGATGGGCCTTTCATTCTATCTTGTCCTGTCTCCTTGTATATATTTATACTTGCTGGGGCGGCGGTTTTTTTATAAAAAAGGTTTTAACTGCATTGCAGGCTCAAACGTTGGCGGGCAGTCCGAAACCTGATAAGGAGCGGTTGCAACATACCGGGTTTTGGATCGGAGCCTTGGAACGGTTTATAATTATCACCTTGGTACTCAATAATGCATTGACAGCGGTGGCGTTTATCTTCACAGCCAAGTCCATCGCCAGATTTAGCGAGTTGAACGATCAGGCCTTTGCCGAATATTATCTCACCGGAACCTTGCTCAGTACCGCCTTGGGCATCGCCGGGGGATATTTTCTGCTTTGGCTGATAGCATGGGTTTGAGTTGGCTGATAGTATCAGTTGACAGTGTTCATCTCTGTGAACTGTCTAATGTCTCAACTGTTAACTCGCTTAAATCCACTGACTCCTGTCTCTTAACCCGGCACCCGTGACCGTATGTATACCGCTGTATGTATCGAGAAATACTATGCGGTGAGAAACGGGGCCGACGGAGCGGTACCGGATCTAGAAAATTACGAGTCAGGGGTGATGTGGTGAAAGCCCAGGTTAATCAGGATTTATGTATAAGTTGCGGACTCTGCGTCTCTACGTGTCCGGAAGTTTTCAGCTGGAATGGGGATGAGAAAGCAGAGGCTATCAAAGAAGATGTACCGTCCGAACATGAAGACTGTGTGCAGGACGCTGCCGATGGTTGTCCGACGGATGCCATCGAAACCCAATAGTTCTACCCGATATTCCTCTCCCATATAATTGCAAAAAGGGAGGGGAATTTTTATGACTGGTATAAATTCCGAGATCAATGAGGAACTGACGGATGAAACCCTATCGGATATGAATATGGAAGATTGGGAAACCGATAACTATTCGCTCATTTCCCCTAAATTCATTTCCCAGCTGATTATCGCTGCGATGGCCCTATTATTGATGTTTGGCATCTCTCATTACAGGAGCGGATGGGCCGGGCGGGTCCGGGCAGCTCTTCATCAGGCCATCAATGCCGGCAAACACGAAACTTTTGGAGTGATCGCGGAGTCAAAAGTGATCCGGCAAATCATCAACAATGTCCGTAACCTGGTACGCCTCGAAGAGATTACCCGGCAAATTCAAACCAGCGGGATGCCTTTGGAACAACCGGTGTTTCAAAATTGGAATTGGCCTTTGAATGGAGATATAACTAAAAGGTTCGGATGGGAAGAGGGGGGAACGGATAAACTTAAGCGGTTCAATCCCGGAATTGAAATTACGGCTCCAGCCGATGGTAAGATTCAGGCGGTAGCAGCCGGGCGGATCCAAGAATTACGACAGGAGGCAGACGGCCGGTGGACGGTGGTGGTACAACATGCTCAAGGCTGGCAGTCTTCCTATACCTATTTGGGGCAGGTCGAGGTGAAAGTGGGCCAATGGATTAAGGCAGGCCAAATTTTAGGGCGTTTAACTACAAAGGACAGTTCTGGCCTGGCCCGACTGGGATTTGAACTTAAAAAAGACAATCGGCCTGTGGATCCTTTAACAGTGTTGGTGAATTATTGACAATGCCGAAAATACCATTAAAAATCAGCGCTGCTTCAATCATGTTGTTGGTCATCTTGTTTTTTCAGGGAGGCAGCGCGCTCCATTTTTTAATGCTGCTTTCTGCCTTGGCCTTGCATGAAATATCGCACCTGATTACCATCAATCTTTTTGAATATCAGGTCAATGAACTTAAATTGACGCCTTTCGGCGGCTGTTTAAGCGTTGACCCGCTGTTTGAGACCAATCCGACAGCAGAATTTATTATCGCAGCCAGCGGCCCTTTTATGAATTGGGCGATGGTTGGAGGCGTTGCTTATTTAAAGTTGTTGGGCGTTGAAAACGCCATCTTAACCAGTTGGCAGCTTTATCATATTCTGATTGGCTTTATCAATTTGATTCCGGCCTTTCCTTTGGATGGCGGGCGGATGCTCCATGCCTGGCTGGTAAAGCATTGCGGTTTGGCAGCGGCCGCAGTGTGGTCCAAAGTGTTATCATTGATCAGTGCGGTTATATTGATGGGATATGGGGTGGAACGGTTATCTAAGCGGCAGGGGGGCAGCTTTTATTTATTTGTTGGGCTGTTTATTCTCTGTCATCTGTTTTTTATCAATAAACCTCGCCTAGCTCTTTATTGGCGTTTGTTGCAACGAAAGAAGAGGATATTGGGTAGAAAAGGGCATATGCCCATTCGCCACGTGATGGTCAGGCTGGAGACACCGCTCAGGGACGCATTGGCCCATAATGTATCCGATGATTATCTTTATTTCTCCGTTTACAAAGGGGGAGAAGTTATTTTTACGGTCAGCGAAGAGACTGCATGGGAAACTTTGACCCAAAAAGGTTTTCAAGCGACTTTTCTGGAAACAATGAAGAGAGAGAATACTGAGAGTTGGAAGAATTTTCATACGTGTTAAAAATTATCTTTTAAAAGGTAGGTATGGTCTTTGCTTGCACAATGTAGGTAGATGATGTAGAATTAACCTTGCATCCATAGATTTTGGAGAAATTAGGTGATTATTTTTGTCAGAATGGGAACGGATTGCAAGCCGCCTGGTCGAAGTGAATAAACCGACGCGTTATACCGGCGGCGAATATAATTCGGTTACGAAAGATTGGGATACTGTTGATTTAAAAGTCGCGTTGGCTTTTCCGGATGTCTACGAAATCGGTTTGTCCCATTTGGGACTGCGCATTTTATATGAGATGATCAACGACCATCCCCAAATGTTGGCCGAACGGGTTTATGCACCCTGGAAGGATTTCCAAGAAGTGCTGCGTTCGGAAGGGTATCCTCTTTATGCTCTTGAAAGCAAACACGGGCTTAAAGCCTTTGATGTGGTTGGTTTTTCGCTCCAATATGAATTGAGTTATACCACGGTTTTGACCATGTTGGATTTGGCCGGAATCCCGATCCGGTCTGCTGAACGGAGTGAAACGGACCCGCTAATTATTGCCGGCGGCCCCTGTGTATATAATCCGGAGCCGATGGCTGACTTTATTGATCTGTTTCTAATCGGCGAAGCGGAAGAGGTCCTTATCGGATTGTTTGAAAAGATTATGGCTTACCGGAAACAGGGTTTGGCCAAAGCCCGGATGTTGGAGGAACTGGCGAAGTTACCCGGCGTTTATGTTCCCAGCCATTTTACAATAGAGTATAAAGAAGACGGGACGATCGCGGGGGTTCATTCGGTTACGGGGCAAAAAGCTGTTCGGGCCGTGGTGCGCGATTTTAACAATGCGCCCTCTCCGAAACGTTGGATCGTTCCGTTTATGGAAATCGTTCATGATCGGGTAGCCTATGAGATTCAAAGGGGTTGCACAAAGGGATGCCGTTTTTGTCAGGCGGGGATGATTTACCGGCCGGTTCGGGAACGGGATCCTCAACGCATCATGGATTCCCTAAAACAACTGGTCCGGGATACCGGTTATGAAGAGCTGTCACTGACCTCATTAAGCAGTGCCGACTATAGCCATATTCAGCGTTTGCTGGAAGAAGCCTGCGGTTGTTTTACCCCGGCTCAGGTCAATGTTTCTTTACCGTCCCTCAGGATTGACTCTTTTTCCGTGGATCTGGCAAAGACCTTCCAAAGCAACCGGAAGGGAAGCCTTACTTTTGCTCCGGAAGCGGGAACGGAACGGATGCGCCGAGTGATCAATAAGGGCGTTACTGAAGAAGATCTCATGGCTGCTTCTGAAGCTGCCTTTCGTTCCGGTTGGCAAAAGCTGAAACTGTACTTTATGTTGGGGCTCCCTACGGAAACCGAGGAGGATCTGGAGGGCATCGTCCGGTTAGCCCGTAAGGTGGAGCAATTGGGTAGACAAGTTTATCCCAAGACCAATGCTTTACGGATTACGGTCAGTGTGTCCACCTTTGTTCCCAAGGCTCATACACCTTTTCAATGGCATCGTCAGATTTCGGTTGTGGAAACTCGGGAAAAACAGAAATATCTTCAGGACAATCTCCGCAGCAAAGTGGTTCAGCTCAATTGGCATGATCCCATACTTTCCCGGATGGAAGGCATATTTGCCCGGGGAGACCGCCGTTTGGGCCCTGTGATTTATAAAGCCTGGCAAAAGGGAGCCAGCTTTGACAGCTGGACTGATGAATTTAAATATGAATGTTGGACCGCAGCTTTCGACGAAGTCGGAATCGATCCCGATTTTTACCTGCGAGAACGGTCTTATGATGAAATATTGCCCTGGGATCACCTGGATTCCGGGGTGAGCCGGGAATTCCTGAAAGCTGAAAACGAACGGGCGAAACGCGGAATATTAACCGCAGATTGCCGGAACCAGCCCTGTACCCAATGTGGCGTCTGTTTCAACTTGGGCGTTGGAACCCGATTGGCAGGTGATGATCATGGCTGAATACCGGCTGTCTTTTACGAAAGGATCTTCCGTTCAGTTTTTATCCCATTTGGATTTGGCCAAAACTATCGAACGGGCTTTACGCCGTGCGGATATTCCGTTAGCATATTCCGAGGGGTTTCATCCTCATCCCAAAATGAGTTTTGGCCCGGCATTAGCAGTGGGTATCAGCAGCCTGGAGGAGTATCTGGATTTGGAGACAGTGATCGACATTCCTGCGGAAGACCTGCAGAAACGGTTGAACCGGTCGCTGCCCGATGGTTTGCAGATCCTGGCGGTGAAACGTTGCCTGAAACATCCGAAGCCGTTAAATGCCGTGATCAATCGGGCTGTTTATAATCTCATTTTTGAGGTGGATCCTTCCCAACAGCCTGCCATTGTTGATGCCCTTCATCATATGATGGACAGCGACAGATTGGAGGTAACCCGCACCAATAAAAATGGTCAAAAAGTAGTCAATATTCGCCCCTGGCTGCATAATTTAAAAACAGAAACTCTTGAGGAGGGTGAGTTGCAGGTGGTTATTACCGGAGAGATCGGTAGTAACGGCAATCTTCGCCCCGATGATATTGTGCAATTAATACCTTTTCCGGTCAAAGTTCGGAGGATCGTACGGACCGAAATGTGGCATGAAGAAAATGGTATCATTGTCAAACCCCTGGATTTATGCTGAATTCCGGAGGATATTGGATGCCCAAAGAAATCCTTGTGAATATAGGAATCAATGAAACAAGAGTGGCGATCGTTGAAGATGGGGATTTGGTTGAATTCTCGGTAGAATATCCGGATGAGCAGCGCTGGGCCGGGAATATTTACCGGGGGAGAGTTGAAAACGTTCTCCCGGGGATGCAAGCCGCTTTTATCGATATCGGCGAAGAAAAAAACGCCTTTTTGTATATTGATGATGTGCTTCCTGCTAAAGCAAACGATTCGGAAGTCGCGGAACGCCCCAAAAATGTGTCCATCACTGATTTGCTCCATCCGGGCCAGGAATTGATCGTCCAAATGATCAAAGAGCCAATGGGAACCAAAGGAGCCCGGGTGGTGACTCAGATCACCATCGCCGGCAGGTATCTGGTGTTGATCCCCAATGTGGATTATATCGGGATATCCCGTAAAATTCAGGATGAACACGAACGGGAACGGTTGAAGTCCATCGTAAGTAAATTTAAATCTCCCGATGTGGGGTTAATTGTCCGGACGGTGGCGGAGGAAGTTGAGGCGGCGGAGCTTCAAAATGATTATGAATTTTTAATCAGCGTTTGGAAGAAAATACTGAAAAAAGGGAAAAAAGGGCCTTGCCCGGCGCTTTTATATCGGGATCATGATTTGCTTTACCGTATTTTACGGGATTATCTCAGTAAAGATGTGAGCAGCCTGCTAATCGATGACCCGGATGCTTATGCGAAAGCGTTGGAATTGGTGAAGATACTGGCTCCTTCCCTTAAAAACCGGATTCAGCTATACCAAGGCGAACAGCCAATTTTTGAATTGTACAATATTGAAAACCAATTGCTTAAAGCGTTAAAACGCAAGGTATGGCTGGATTGCGGGGCCTATCTCATTTTTGATCAGACGGAAGCCCTAACTGTGGTGGATGTGAATACCGGCAAATTTACCGGCACCACCAGTTTGGAGGATACAGTCTTTCAAACCAATTTAATGGCTGCCAGTGAGATCGCACGACAGATCCGGTTGCGTAACCTGGCTGGAATTATCATCATCGATTTTATTGATATGGTATCCGACGAAGAGCGGGCTCAGATCATTGCCAAGCTTGAGGAGGAGTTTAAACGGGATAAGATTAAAGTCAATATTCTTGGTTTTACGTCGCTGGGGCTTTTGGAATTAACCCGAAAAAAGGTGAAGCAAAGTTTACGGGAGATTTTGCAGACAGAGTGCACCCATTGTGACGGAACCGGATATGTTTATTCGTTAGATTCCTGGGCGCATCGCGCGGGACGAACCATACAACAGTTGGCCCGTAATACCGCAGATGAAGCTTTGCTGTTGGCCGTCAACCCTCAAATCGGCTCTTTGCTCATCGGTCCCGGAGGGGTCAACCTGGAGAAGATGGAAAATGTGTTGGGTAAAACCATTTATATAAAAGGGCAGGAACAGTTGGAACTTAGCCAGGTCCGTTTAATCGCCAGCGGACGCCGGGAAGAGGTGGAAGCACTGGCTTTGCCGGTACGGCAGGGACAGGAGTTGGAGCTGAAAGTCCATGAATTGCATATTGCCAACGAAGGCGACGGCATTTCCCGGATCGAAGGATATGTCATCGATATCGAAGGGGCTGGGCCCATGGTGGGTAAAGTCGTCAAGATCCTGATTACTAAGACTTTCAAAACCTATGCCAAAGCCCGGTTGTTAGAATAAACGTCAACCTTTTTTTGGTTGACTTCTTTTATGAACCATGATATTATTACATTTGTGGGTTTTTACCCCACATATAACCGTTCGATAAGGTTTAAACACTTCGGTGTACCGAGTTCGGCGAGTCTGATGCGGGGGAGGTGTAACAGAATGTATGCGATTATTGAGTGTGGTGGAAAGCAATATCGGGTCGCTGAAGGCGATGTGATCCGGGTTGAAAAACTTACGGCTGAAGTCGGCACGACTTTGGATATTGACAAAGTTTTATTAGTCGGCGGCGACAATACTGTCATTGGAACGCCGTTAGTGGCTGGAGCGAAAGTATCCTGCAGAGTATTGAACCATGACAAGGCCAAGAAGATTTTGGTTTTCCGTTATAAACCCAAAAAGAATATTCGTAAAAAATATGGCCATCGTCAACCGTTTACCATGTTGTTGATCGAAAAGATCGTGATGGGCGGTTCGGCCCAGTCGGAAACTGCAGCTGCTGCTGAAAAACCGAAACGTACGCGTAAAGCTGCTGCAACGGCTGAAGTGGCAGAAGCCTAATGGTACGGATTACGCTTTATCGGGATGGCTCCAATCATTACATCGGGTTTGACTGCAGTGGACATGCCGATTTTGCCGAGGCTGGTTCGGATATTGTCTGTGCCGGAATTTCTGCCTTGACGCAGACGACTATCCTTGCGTTGGATCGTCTGGTGGGGTTGGATATGGATGTACAGGCTGACCAGAAAACCGGACGTTTGCGGTGTTTATGGACGAATCAGCCGGTGACGGTAGATAAATCGGATTTACTGATACAAACCATGATGATAGGTTTGAAGGAAATTCAAAACCTATTTCCTGAGCATCTGAGTCTCAGTGAAACGGAGGTGTTATCAAATGATAGTATTTAATCTTCAATTCTTTGCTCATAAAAAAGGAGTCGGAAGTACCAGAAACGGTCGTGATAGTGAATCGAAACGACTCGGCGTTAAACGTTTTGGCGGTCAATTCGTCACTGCCGGCAGCATTTTGGTTCGTCAACGCGGCACCAAATTTCATCCTGGCGTGAATGTGGGAATTGGCAAGGATGATACTTTGTTTGCCAAGATCGATGGATATGTGACGTTTGAACGTAAAGGGAAGAACGATAAACAAGTGAGCGTTTATTCGGAACAACCTGTTACTGCTTAACCCGGTATTTACCGGGTTTTCTTTTTTGGAGACAGGAGAAGCCCGGGTAAAGAATATAACGTCCTTTTTTTGTGCATGATCTATACAGAGCAATGCGTGATGTTTCTGTATAAACACAAAAAAGGGGCGTTTTTTGATGAAGAAATACGGAAAAATATTAGCCGGGATGCTTGCGGTGTTTATGGTCATGACCATGGGTTTAGGACAGGCCGCTATTGCTGCTGAACCGGTGTTAAATTTGGATTCCCATGCGGCGATTTTGATGGAACCGTTGTCAGGTGAGATCCTCTATCAAAAAAATGCGGATCAAAAAATGCATCCGGCCAGTGTCACTAAGTTAATGGTCATTTTACTTACGCTGGAAGCTGTGGAACGGGGCGATCTCAAATTAACCGATGTGGTCAGTGCATCGCCTGAAGCCTGTAAAATGGGAGGATCCCAAATTTGGCTTGAACCCGGAGAGCAGATGTCTGTTGAAGAATTGCTAAAGGCTGTCTGTATTGTTTCGGCGAATGATGCTTCCTATGCTTTGGGAGAGCATATCGCCGGATCCGAAGCGAATTTTATCGCGTTGATGAATAAACGGGCGAAAAGTTTGGGCCTGAAAAATACGACTTATGTGAATACTACCGGCTTGGAACCGGATGGTGGCGGACCGGGTAATCTGACATCAGCTCGGGATATGGCGATCCTGGCCCGGGAAGTTTTGAAATATCCCTATGTGTTAAAATGGACTGGAACTTGGATTGACCATTTACGGGGCGGAAAATCCTTTTTACGGAATACCAACCGTCTGGTCCGGTTTTATAATGGCTGTGACGGTTTGAAAACCGGTTATACCGGGGAAGCTGGATATTGTCTGGTGGCGACGGCTAAACGGGACGGCGTACGGATGATTGCTGTTACGATGAAAGCCAGCACCGATAAAGCCCGTGCCAAAGATATTTCCAGTTTATTCAATTATGGTTTTTCGCTTTATAAAGCACACCGGGTATATCAAGGCGGCGAGATTGTCGGAAAGGTCAAGGTTTTCCAGGGTAAGGAGAAATATGTTCAAGCCAAGGCTGCCGGTGAGCTTTCGGCAGTGATCAAACGGTCTGCCAAAGGCAGTATCACCAAGCAGATCAAATTGGCCGAGTGGGTCAAGGCACCTGTCAAATCCGGCCAGAAACTCGGGGAAGTTATTCTTTCGGTGGACGGGAAGCCTTGCGGCAGAGTGGATCTGGTAGCCGCCAAAAACGTTCAAAAGAATTCTTTCTTCGGGATACTGGGCGAATTTTTCAGGACGATGATTGGCCGCGGGACCCACTGAAACGGCAATCAAAACATTTCTTCGCCGAATGACTCAAGAGGTGTGATAAACACCTCTTTTTTGTTTGGGAAATTCGTTGTCAAAACCCTTTGGATTCCTTGAAAAACAGCTATTTTCCGTCATTTTCGGCAGCAGGAACTGATGAGCTATTGCCGAAATATACCATGGAAGATGAAAGGGGGATTTCACTTGGTTATCGAAACCGAACGGATCGGATCCAATTTAGTGGTCACCATCGATGGCGAGCTGGATCTGGAGACTTCGCCGGAGTTCCGAAAGGTTATTGAAGAAAAGCTCGACAGCTATAAAACTATCCGCCATTTGATCCTGGATTTGAAGAAGGTTCATTTTATAGATAGTTCTGGACTGGGAGTTATTTTAGGAAGGTTTAAACGGATTACGCAAGATGGCGGCCGGATGTCAGCGGTCAATGTATCGGATCAGGTGAAGCGGATCTTTGAATTGTCAGGTTTATTGAAGATTATGAATATTTATCCTGACCGAAAAGACGCGCTGGATAATTGTTAGTGGAGGCAGAGGGATGTTTGAAAACTATTTAAAACTGGAGTTTCCCAGCATACCTCAGAATGTCAGCTTTGCACGGACTATCGTGGCGACCTTTGCTGCGCAGTTGGAATTTACTCTGGCTGAGATCGAAGAGATTCGGGTAGCTATTTCCGAGGCAGTTTCCAATTGTGTCATTCATGCCTATCCGAATGAAGTTGGTATCGTGAAACTGGAACTTCGGGCGGAAGATCAACTATTAACCATCCGGATCCAAGATTTTGGTATCGGAATTGCCGATATTGAGCAGGCAAAGCAAGCAACATATTCCACGCAGCCGGAGCGGATGGGGTTGGGATTGGTCTTTATGGAGTCATTCATGGATGAGATGGAGCTCATCTCCAAACCGGCGGAAGGAACCACCGTAGTGATGAAAAAGCGGCCGGAACGGGGGTTCGCCAATGCTGAGCTCTCCCGGAGTAGTTAAGCGTGAGATTGTCCTTCCAAACAATGGCCTGTTATCAGATGAGGAATTCTATGAGTTAATGATGGCTTACCGGAAAGGCAATCCGGAAGCAAAAGAAGTTATTATCCAATGTAATTTGCGTTTAGTGATGAGCATTGCCCAGCGGTTTGCGGGCCGCGGCGAAATGGAAGATCTTTTTCAAATCGGGTGTCTTGGTTTGCTGAAAGCCGTCGATAAGTTCGATCCGTCCTATGGTGTAAAGTTTTCAACCTATGCGGTTCCGTTAATCATCGGGGAGATCAAGCAGTACTTACGGGATGAGGGCCCGTTAAAGGTCAGTCGGGGAATTAAAGAGATTGCGGCCAAGGTCGAACAGACACGGTATCAGCTTGCTAATGAACTGGGGAAGGAACCAACTCTTTCGGAATTGGTTGAAGCCAGCGGATTATCCCGGGAAGAGATTGCCAGCGCCTTGGAAGCTACCCGGCCGTTAAACTCCCTTCAAGAGGTCATCTATGAGGAAGAGGGCGAAAGTATCAGCCGGGAATATTTAATCGGCGAAGAAGATACTGAGCACCATCGATGGTTGGAACGGTATGCGTTAAAAGAAGTCATTGCGAAGTTGCCGGAGCGGTTGCGGCTTTTAGTTGAACTCCGGTTTTTTCAGGAAAAAACCCAAAGCGAAGTTGCGGAATATTTGGGTGTTTCACAAGTTCAGGTTTGCCGGTTGGAAAAAGAAGCGTTGTTGCAATTGCGTAAATTATATCTGAGCGAGTAATGCTCAGTTTTTATTTATCACGACATTGAAATGGAGGGAAAGTCCGCAACAAAAAAGAATATACTTCTATAACTGTTCATTGCTGACTGTGGGTTTTCTATTATTAGAGAAGTTGTGCATTATTGCTGCGTTTTACACCATAATATAGGAGAGCGACACATGATCTATCAAAATATGGAATTTCATAATGTGGCGGAACTTCAATCGATTCAAAACGTGGCTGGCCTTCGGTTGCAGCGTTTTCCGGAGTCTGTCCGTTATTCATTGGGCCATGGGGATCATGAGCGGGGCCGGTTCTATGCGGAACGTTCCGTTGGGTGTGAGATCCGCTTTGTGACGGATGCCCCATTTTTTAGAATAACGCTTTCGGCTGTTGAAAATGAAGGCATGGTCTTTATATATAAAGGAAATTTTCTGCATGATAGTTTCCGGCTTCAGCCGGGGGTACCTACAACCCTTCATGTGGAAACACCTCCGAAATTTGAGACGGTTAACTCTTCGGCCTTGAAAGCGCCTTTTTCGCCGGCGGTGTGGCGCATCCTGTTTGGTCATGAAGCCTGTTTTGCCTTTCATCATCTTGAAACCTTCGGCCATGCGGTACGGCCGCCCCGGGAGGGAGAAAGGCCTGCGCTTCGCTGGTTGGCTTATGGTTCATCCATCACTTTTGGCGGTAATGCGTTGCTATATACCAACACCTATATTCAACAGGCAGCCAAAAGGCTGGGCGTAGATGTTGCGTGTAAAGGGATGCCGGGTTCCTGTTTTTGCGATCCTCTGATGGTGCGATACATAGCTGAAGAAACCGAATGGGACTTTATTACGCTGGAATTAGGCGTCAATATGCGGGGACGATTTACCGCCGCTGAATTTGAAGAGAGGATTCGCGGGCTGATTCGGGAAGTTCAGACCCATCATCCCGCCAAACCAGTGATTGTTATCAATATTTATCCGAATGAGGCTATTCATTTGAAAGATCAAAATGATCGAATCGCTCAGGATAACTGGGAATTTAACCGTATTGTCCAACAGGTCGTTTCCGAGTTGGGCAGCCCCAATCTCCATTTTATCGATGGTGCTGACATTTTGACGGATTTCTCGGGATTGACCACGGACTTGCTTCACCCGTCCGATGACGGCCATATTCACATGGGCGACAATTTGGCTAGACGGTTGAAGGCGATACTGAATATATAGGAGACGGGAGAGTTAGTAGATTTAAACGAGCGGAGAATTAGGACAGACCTCACCCCTGCCCTCTCCTGGAGCGAGGGATGTCGAAGTCTGAAATTTAAATGTATTGGGAAAGCGTGTGTGTCTTCGCTATGAACTGTGTACTGTGAACTATGTACGCATATTAAATGAAGAAGGTGATTGATATGGATGTCAAACGGGTGTTTTTAATCGTACTGGACGGGGTTGGAGTCGGAGAACTGCCGGATGCGGCCAAATACGGAGACGTCGGCAGTAACACTGTGGGAAATATTGCGGAAGCTCTCGGCGGTTTATCTATGCCTAATATGGAAAAGGCCGGGCTCGGAAAGATTATCCCGATTAAAGGGGTATCAGCCGAGGTTCCCGGTGGCATCTGGGGAAAGATGGGTGAAAAATCGCCGGGAAAGGATACGACTACTGGGCATTGGGAGATTGCCGGATTGATTTTGGATCATCCTTTTCCAACTTTTCCGCAGGGTTTTCCGGAACGGATCATCCGGGAGTTTTGTCAGCAAACCGGCAGGGGCGTTATTGGTAACAAAGTGGCTTCAGGCACGGTGATCATCGATGAGTTGGGCGAAGAACATCTGAAAACCGGTGACCTGATCGTGTATACGTCAGCGGACAGCGTTTTCCAGATCGCTGCCCACGAAGAGGTTGTGCCGCTTTCGGAATTATACCGATATTGTGAAATTGCCCGCAATATTTTAACCGGGCCCGATGCGGTCGGCCGTGTCATCGCCCGTCCTTTCCTGGGAGAACCCGGTTCCTTCTACCGGACGCCCGGACGGAAAGATTTTTCGGTGGAACCCTTTGGCCCGACAATTCTCGACCGGATGAAAGAAGCTGGATACACGGTATATGGGGTGGGCAAGATCGAAGATATTTTCAACAACCGGGGATTGACGGATTCCAACCATACCCATAACAATCAGGAAACGTTGGCGTTTGTCAGCGAATTGCTTGACCAAGATTTTAGGGGATTGGTCTTTGCAAATTGCATTGATTTCGATATGATTTACGGCCATCGGAATGACGTAAAAGGATTTGCCAAAGCCTTGGAAGATGTCGACAGCTGGCTGGGTGAAAATGTGGGTAAGTTAAGAGAAGGCGATGTGATGATTTTCACCGGCGATCACGGCGGTGATCCGACAACGGTAAGCACCGATCATTCCCGGGAGTATACTCCGTTATTGGTGATTGGGCCCGGATTGCCGGAAAATATAAATTTGGGTACCAGAGAAACCTTTGCCGATGTTGCAGCAACGTTGTCCCAATGGTTTGGCCTTGGGAAATGGCCGGTGGGTAAGGCCTTTGAAATCCTATGAAACGCGATGGCATGGTCGTAACGGCAGCAACATGGGAAAATTAAATTTTGGTATGGAAACCGAGGTGGGAGCCATGCGGGTTTATGATTTGATCTGGAAGAAGCGTCAGGGCCAGGCGTTAACAGCGGATGAGATCCGCTACTTGATTAACGGGTATGTGCGGGGCGATATCCCGGATTATCAGATGAGCGCCTGGTGTATGGCAGTTTTCTTTCAAGGGATGAGTTTTGAGGAAGCCACTGCATTAACATTGGCTATGGTTGAGTCCGGCGATACGGTAGATCTTTCGTCCATTCCAGGGATTAAAGTTGATAAACACAGCACCGGCGGGGTGGGAGATAAGACTTCCTTAGTGGTATTGCCTTTGGTGGCTGCTGCTGGAGTTCCAGTGGCCAAGATGTCCGGGCGCGGCTTGGGCCATACCGGCGGGACCCTTGACAAGCTGGAGTCTATTCCCGGATTTTCCGTTGCCGTTTCACGGGAGCGGTTTTTGAAACAAGCGGCGGAGATTGGCATCGTTTTGGCAGGGCAAACCGCTGATCTGGTCCCTGCAGATAAAAAGTTATACGCCTTGCGGGATTTAACCGCGACTATCGAAAGTATCCCATTAATCGCCGGAAGTATAGTTTCGAAGAAATTGGCTTCCGGAGCGGATGCGGTGGTGCTTGACGTGAAATATGGGGATGGCGCCTTTATGAAAAATTTGGAGGATGCCCGTTCTCTGGCTAGGACTATGGTGGAGATCGGCAACCGGTCAGGACGGCATTTTAGGGCGCTTCTTACGTCCATGGAACAGCCGTTGGGGTTGGCGATTGGCAACAGCCTGGAAGTGATGGAAGCCATTGAAACATTGCAAGGAAAAGGCCCGGCGGACCTTACCGAGCTCAGCCTGAAATTGGGCGGAATGATGGTGGTTATGGCCGGTCTTGCTGACGGCCTGGAGGCCGGTGAAGCCCGAGTCCGTCAGGTGTTATCTAGCGGAGATGCCCTGGCGAAATTTGCTCAATTGGTAGAAGCGCAAGGAGGTAATCCCGAGGTCATTCAGGATTTTTCTCTGCTTCCTCAAGCCGGGGTGGTTCGTTCAGTTTGGGCGGAAACCGAAGGTTGGGTGGAACGGATCGATTGTCGGGAGCTGGGGCTCATTGCCATGCGTTTGGGTGCCGGCCGCAACCGGTTGGAAGATCGGATTCATCCGGAGGTTGGATTGCGGTTCTTCCCGAAGATCGGAACCTATCTTCATCGCGGCGACATGATAGCCGAAATTTACGCTCGGAGCGAAGCGGATGCAGCTGCTGCCGAGGAGCAGCTTAGGACGTGTATTCATCTGGCGGCCCAACCGGTTCAGCCGGAACCATTAATAAAGGAAATTATTTAAACCAAAATTATGAAATAGACGCCCAATTGATTATATTGGGTGTCTTTTTTTAGTTTTCTTTTTAAAAAATCTTTGTTATTTTAATAACAATAATTGCGAAAATTGCCTGCCAAATAAAGATTTTGAAATATTTATCATTCTTCTGTGAACCTTATGTAACAAAAAATGCTTGTTCCGCATATCGGAATACGTTATATTAGTATGTGAAGTTTTGGATAGTATATCATGTGTGAGGTGACAAAATGCGTGCTAAAACCTTTCAGGGAGGCGTTCATCTCCATTACCATAAAGAAGCGACAGCTTCTAAACCTATAGTGGAGATGCCTGAACCGAAACAAGTCATTTTACCGGTTCAACAACATATTGGCGCGCCGGCTGAGGTCTGTGTCCAGGTTGGCGATGAAGTTAAGATCGGAGATGTGGTTGCAAAAGCCAAAGGTTTTGTATCAGCTTCGGTCCATGCGAGTATTGCCGGGAAAGTGACTGCGGTTGGGCCTGCGCCTCATCCGGGTGGTCGCAATATTATGGCTGTAACCATTGAAAATGACGGCAGTGGTGCAACAGCTTATGCAGCAGTCAAGGGGTTAGATGCTTTGTCTGCTGATGAATTGAAACAAATGATGCAGGATATCGGTTTAGTGGGTATGGGTGGAGCCGGATTCCCAACTCATGTGAAATATTTTCCGCCCGAAGGGAAAAAGATCGAAACCGTGATTTTGAACGGGGCTGAATGTGAGCCTTATTTAACTTGCGATCACCGGTTGATGGTGGAAGAACCGGAAAAGGTGATCCTGGGATTGCAGGCGATGATGAAGGCTGCCGGGACAGACGACGGTTATATCGGCATTGAGGTGAATAAGCCTGATGCCATTGAGATACTGACGAAGGCTGCTGCCTCGGATCCCCGGATCAAAGTCGTGCCGCTGGAGGTGAAATATCCTCAGGGCGAGGAAAAGATGCTGATCAATGCCATCACCGGGAAAGTGATTCCGTCCGGCGGGTTGCCTGTGGATGTAGGAATCGTGGTGAACAATATTGCCACGGCAGTAACTTTGGCTGAAGCTATTTTAGAAGGAAAACCTTTGATCAGCCGGATTGTTACAGTAACCGGAGCGGTAAAAAATCCGCAAAATCTCCGGGTGCGTCTGGGCACATCAGTGAATGAACTGGTCGATTATTGCCAAGGATTTACCGGAACGCCGGGACGTATCGTTCTGGGCGGGCCGATGACCGGACCGGCCCAATACCGGTTGGATCTTCCGGTGACCAAAACCACTTCCGGTGTTTTGGTACAGGACCGGGGCCAAATCAAGTTGTTGGAGAGTTCCCCCTGTGTCCGTTGTGCCCGGTGCGTGGACGTTTGCCCGTACAACTTGATGCCGTGTATGCTCGGAAGTGCCATTGAAGCCGGCGATCTGACGCAAGCTGAAAATCTTGGCATTATGGACTGCCGGGAATGTGGCTCCTGTACCTTTGTTTGCCCGGCCTGCCGTCCCATCGTGCAAACGATCAAATATGCCAAATCCAAGATCGCGGCTCAGAAGAGAAAGAACAGTTAAAGAGTTTTCCAAACACCCATAGGTATTGATCGAAAGGAGAGGATGAGATGCTGGATACCCAGGTTGTAGTTTCACCAGCTCCTCATATCAAAGATGTTATTACGACTGAAAAGGCAATGAAAATGGTGATGCTTGCCTTACTGCCTGCAACATTGTTTTCCGTCATTGCCTTTGGATTTAAAGCATTAGGGTTAATCGTATGTTCGATGGTGTTTGCAGTGGCTACGGAATATACGATTCAAAAAGCCTTGAAAAAACCGGTGACCATTCATGATGGCAGTGCTGCTCTGACTGGATTGTTATTGGCATTAACCGTTACGCCTGAGCTTCCCTGGTGGATGATTGCCGTTGGTGCGGTAGTCTCCATCGGCCTCGGGAAACATATTTTCGGCGGATTGGGTTACAACATGTTCAATCCGGCGCTGATCGGGCGGGCGTTTCTGCTTGCTTCCTGGCCGGTTGCCATGACTACCTGGTCCTGGCCATCCAAATCCTTGGGTTGGGCCGGAAGCCAGATGGATGCCGTTTCCGGGGCAACTGCGCTCAACTTAGATAAGATGGGTATGTTGCAAAGCCTTAATTTGGATCTTCCTTATTTCAATTTACTAATCGGTAATATTTCCGGGTCTCTGGGAGAGACTTCAGCGATTTTGCTCTTAGTCGGCGGTTTATATCTGATCATTACCAAAGTTATTGATTGGCGGATTCCGGTTTCCTTTATCGGGACGGTCTTCGTATTGGCGCTGGTTTTCCAGAAAGATCCTATCTATCAGGTATTAGCCGGCGGTATTTTCTTAGGTGCTTTCTTCATGGCTACGGACTGGGTAACCTCTCCGGTGACGAAGAAAGGCCGGATTTATTTCGGGATCGGCTGTGGCGTGATCACTATGTTAATCCGGCTCTTCGGCGGTTATCCGGAAGGGGTATGTTACTCCATCTTGATCATGAATGCTGTGACGCCGCTACTGGATCGGATGACATTGCCCAAACGGTTTGGGGAGGTGAAGGCCCGTGCGTGATTATTTGCGATTGATGATTGTACTCGCAGCGATCGGAGCGGTGGCTGCCGGACTGTTGGCTTTGGTGGATTCCTTCACTGAACCGAAGATTCAGGCGATTAAAATTCAAGCGGAGTCTGAAGCTTATCAACAGGCATTGCCGCAAGCCAAATCCTTTAAGGATGATGCCAAACTGCTGGAGAAGGTTAAATCCAATCCGAATCTCGCTGATATTAACGGATTGAAAGTCGGATATGACGGTGACCAACCCGTAGGGTGGGTTTGTAAAGTATCTCCCCGCGGTTATAGCAGTAACATTGAAATGTTAGTGGGTGTTAAACCCGATGGGCAATTAGCTAAAGTAATTATCCTTTCTCAGTCGGAAACGCCGGGATTGGGAACAAATATCGTGAATCCCGAATTTATCGAGCAACCAGCAATTTACAACAGTAATGGAGAGGATTTGAAAGTGACCAAAGACGGCGGTAAGGTGGATGCCGTGACCGGAGCGACCATCTCTTCCCGTGCCGTTCTCCGGGGCATCAATCAAGTCTTCGGATTTTACCGTTTGCAGGTACCAGAAAGCGGGGGTGGAAGTCAGCAATGAATTTTGGGAAAATCATTAAGAACGGATTGTTCGCAGAAAATCCGACTTTTCGTCTGGTTCTCGGGATGTGTCCGACGCTGGCCGTCAGTACGGCGGCAGTCAACGGCATCGGTATGGGTTTGGCGGCGACTGCCGTATTGATCGGTTCCAACGTATTAATCTCTTTGTTGCGTAATGTGATACCTTCCGAAGTTCGGATTCCTGCTTATGTCGTGGTCATAGCTTCCTTTGTAACCATCGTCGACAAACTGATGGCTGCTTACATTCCCGGATTACATTCGGTGTTAGGGATTTTTATTCCGCTTATTGTGGTGAACTGTATCATTCTGGCCCGAGCTGAGGCATTTGCTTCCAAACAAACGGTGGGTAAGGCGTTTGCCGACGGTTTGGGCATGGGTTTGGGATTTACCCTTGCTTTGACTTGTATCGGTGCCATTCGGGAGCTGTTCGGTACCGGTAACCTGATGGTTGCCAAAGATTTCGGTTTTGACGGCTTTGCGTCCTGGCTTTCGGCCGGTGTAGCCAATGCTTTGAAAGAAGTTTCGGCCTTGATCATGATCCTGCCGCCGGGGGCCTTTATCACGCTTGGGCTTGTCCTTGGGTTTATCAATTGGTTAAGCAACCGTAAGGAGGCCAAACAATGATCGATATCTTGGTAATTATTTTTGGTGCTATTTTGGTCAATAACTTCGTGTTAGCACAATTTTTAGGGATCTGTCCGTTTCTGGGCGTTTCCAAACAGGTCGAAACGGCCATTGGAATGGGTTTTGCCGTTACCTTCGTTATGGCTTTGGCATCAGGGCTTACTTATGGGGTTCAAAAGATTTTAGATTTCTATCATTTGGAAGTTTTGCAGACGTTAACCTATATCCTGGTGATTGCTGTTTTGGTTCAGTTTGTGGAGATGGTTTTGAAAAAGACCAGTCCCGGGCTTTATCAGTCTCTCGGAATTTATTTACCACTTATCACTACCAACTGTGCAGTGCTTGGTGTGACGTTGATCAACTTCAATAATCATTACAACTTTTTGAGTTCGATCATTAACGGAACGGCTGCAGCTTTAGGATTTACATTGGCGATCGTGTTGTTTGCCGGTATTCGGGAACGGATGGCCAATGCGCCGATCCCAAAATCATTGCAAGGATTTCCGATTGCATTATTGACGGCTGGCCTTTTGTCCATTGCCTTTTTGGGATTCAGCGGATTGAACCTGAAAGCGTTCTTCGAATATTTCGCCAATTTTAACTGGTCTGATTATCAGGCGTATATCAGCCAACTTTTTTAATCGGGGGGTGAGGGTATGAATTCAATTATCATTGCAAGTGTCATGTTAGCGTTAATGGGAATTCTTTTTGGGACGATTTTGGCCTTTGCCTCTAAAAAGTTTGCGGTGGAAAACGATCCGCGGATCGATGAGATCATTGCCGTATTGCCGGGGGCCAATTGCGGTGCCTGTGGATTCCCCGGTTGCAGCGGTTTGGCGGAAGCTATAGTTAACGGAGGAGCTCCGGTCAACGCCTGTCCGGTAGGTAAAGCACCATGTGCCCAAAAGATTGCGGCGATTATGGGCGTGGAAGTCGATGAAAACGCGAAACCCAGGTTTGCTCGATTGCTTTGTCAAGGCGGAAAAGCGGAACGGGTGGACCGTTATTACTACATGGGCGTGGCCGATTGTGCGGCAGCCCAGCTTCTTAACGGCGGGCCCAAATTGTGCGAATACGGATGCCTTGGTTTGGGGAACTGCGTTCGTTCCTGTAAATTCGGGGCCATGCGAATCAATGATAATATGTTGCCCGAGATTGACATCGACAAATGCACCGGTTGCGGCGCTTGCGCTAAAGCGTGCCCGCGCAGCCTGATTAAACTGGTGGACGACAGCTATCGGGTGATGGTGCGTTGCAAGAGCCACAGCAAAGGGCCGGAGGTCCGCAAAGCCTGCAAAGTAGGATGCATCGGTTGCGGCATCTGCGCCAAGAATTGTCCGGCCAATGCCATTACTGTCACGGATTTTCTGGCCGAGATCAATCCCGAGCTTTGCACGGCCTGCGGTATCTGCGTCGAAAAATGTCCGATGAAAACCATCAAATTTACCTTCGAAACCGGAGAGGCTAAAGCGCAAGTTGTCTGATCCGGGAAGACGATAGTTTAAACTAACTATTTTATGTTGAAAGTTATGCAATATGTCAACAGTTTTTATCCCCAAATGTGGATAAATTTGTAAAAGAAAATAAAAAAGCCGCGTTAGACGCGGCTTTTTTACGTTGTGGATATTGCCGGAAAAGACTCATAATTGTAATAAAAAAACCGCAAAATGCGGTTTTTGATTTTGAAAAAAGGAATTTTCCGTTTAATGTGGAAAATAGTCAAAATAAATGGTCGGGGTGAGAGGATTTGAACCTCCGACCTTTCGGTCCCGAACCGAACGCTCTACCAAGCTGAGCCACACCCCGATAACGACAAGATATAGTATAGCAAAGACCAAATGATTTGTCAAAGGTAAAACGCAGTTTTTTTAAAAATTCTCATCATATTATCCGATGCTAGGAGGGCTTTTATGGAAATTACATTTTGCGGTGCGGCCGGGACAGTGACTGGTTCTTGTTTCATGATTGAAACCGACCGGGGAGTCCGGTTTATCGTCGATTGCGGCATGTATCAGGGGAGCAAGGAGATTCGCCGTTTTAACCAGGAACCTTTTCAGTTTGACCCTGAAAAGCTGGACTTCATGATTTTGACCCACGCCCATATCGATCATTCAGGGCTGATTCCCAAGTTATGCAAGTCCGGTTTTAAAAAGCCTATCTATACTACAAAAGCCACGGCTGAATTGTGCAAAATATCCCTTCGGGATTCGGCCCATATCCAAGAGATGGATACCGAATGGCGAAACCGGAAACGGCTTCGTAAAGGGGAACCGCCCGAGGAGCCGTTGTATACCGTTCAGGATGCCGAGGCGTCACTGGAGTATTTTTATTCCTATCACTATCAGGAGATCTTTGAGCCGGCTCCCGGTGTGAAAGTGCGTTTCCAGGATGCAGGCCATATCATGGGGTCGGCCATTGCGGAAATTTGGATTACCGAAGACGGGGATACGGTGAAAATCGTCTTCTCCGGAGATCTGGGGCAAAAGAATCAGCCGATTATTAAAGACCCTACGGTCATCAGCGAAGCCGATTATGTGCTGATGGAAACCACCTATGGCAACCGGCTGCATGAAGACAGTGGCAATAAAGCGGAATTACTGAAAGACGTCATTTTGCAGATGGTGCGTTCCGGAGGCAATCTGGTCATCCCCGCATTTACCATCGGCCGGACCCAAGATTTGCTGTATCATATCAAAACGCTGTTGCTGAGGAAGGAGATTCCCAAAATTCCGGTGTATATCGACAGCCCGATGGCCGTATCCATCACTGAAATCTACCGGGAACATCCGGGTTATTATGATGAGCAGATGTTGGCCATGTTGATGGCCGGGGAAAGCCCCTTTGAATTTGAAGGGTTGCATTTTGTCAGGACGGTGGAGGAGTCAAAACGGTTAAATGAAACCGCCAACCGTTCCATCATCATTTCTGCCAACGGGATGTGTGAATCGGGACGTATTTTGCATCATTTGAAACATAATCTGTGGCGCCCGGATTCCCATATCCTCTTCTCCGGATATCAGGCCGAAGGAACTCTGGGGCGACGTTTATTGGAAGGGGCAAAGGTGGTTAAAATTATGGGAGAAGAGATCTATGTCCAGGCCACCATTCATTCCATTGACGGCTTCTCAGCTCATGCGGATCAAGCGGGACTACTCGAATGGTTATCCGGTTTTGTTAAAAAACCCCGAGGGGTGTTTTTGGTTCATGGCGAACCGGATGTGGCCAGAGAATTTGCAGCCAAGATTCAACAGCAATTGAATATTCCGGTTCAAATTCCCAAACAGGGTGAGAGTTTCCAGCTAAATGCCACAGCCCATTTAGCCCATATGCATTTGGAGTTCGAACCGACCGAACTGCGGAAGTATCATGCAGTTCGAACGGTTACCGATATGGAGCATATGGTACTGGCATTCAAGAATCGGTTGCGTAAAGCGGATTATTCGGACAGCAAACGGTATTTGGAGGGTCTCCGAAAGCTTCTGGATGAGTTGGAAACCACTATAGAAAAACATGGGTGAAAAAACTGATAATTCTTTGCCAAAAGTCTCCCCGACGTTCACTGTTTCACATATTATATAGCAGAGATTATGCCTGGGGAGGAACATTGGTGAAAATGGGATTTGCAACGCATTTCATGGCGGATCTTTATTTGTGCCAAAATCAATTATGGCTTGCCCCATCGGATTTTATGGAGAAGATCCGGGAGTTGGCAAGCTTTAAAAATATATCGGATTTTCAATGGGTGTTCCAGTCCATCGAGCCGGGAAGGATTCGGATTAGCGGCGAATTTGCGGAATCATTCATTATGATTCAGGTGTTTCCGGAGAAGAACTTTATTGCCATCGACATTTTCTCCTGGGAACCCAAAGTTGATATAAAAAATTTCAGTGAAGCCCTGATTCAAATTTTCAGTCCGCAGGTGGTCGCTGCTGAATCCAAAGTCCGGGCCGAACACTGGCAATAGTCAGTCAAGGCCCGGGAAATCTAATTGCCGCAAAGCTTCATACAGAATGATTGCTACCGAATTACTTAAGTTTAACGAGCGGGCTTCTCTGAACATGGGGATACGGATATTGTGTTCCGGTTGAAGGCTCAAAATATGGTCGGGCAATCCCCGGCTTTCCGGGCCGAAGACGATGCTGTCGTTAGGGGTAAAGTTGATCTCTGCGTAACTTTTGGAAGCTTTGGTGGTGGCATAGAATAACCGCTGGTTCGGATATTTTTCCCGATATGCCTCAAAGGTCAGGTGCCGTTGAACGGTGACCAGATGCCAATAATCCAGCCCAGCCCGTTTCATCCGTTTATCATCCCAAATAAAAGCGAAGGGTTCAATCAGGTGAAGTTCGACCTGGGTGGCTGCACAAAGTCGGGCAATATTTCCAGTATTTTGCGGAATTTCAGGTTGATATAGAACGATATGCATAATGACCTCCGATGATAGTGTACAGTTTACAGTTTACAGGTGACAGTTATTAAAAATGTAGGGTTGGATATCTAACGCTCAACTATCAACTGCTTCTGAACAGTGGTTACTAGCACTTTTTTTGCACTGTGTACCGTGAACAGTGCACAGGGTAACCTTGAATAATTAATTGTCCACTGTCAACTGTCCACTGATTAAGTACCCGTACCTGTCCCTTTGATAGTTTGACAAGTTGTGCTAAAATAATTTTGGAAATATTATATCACTAAACGGTTTCGGAGACAAAACCAGGTTGAAACCGTTTTTGTTTTTGGAGAGTCACTATGGAAACTTATGAAGAAGCGTTGCAGTATATCAAAGAATGCACTAAATTTGGGATGAAACTGGGTTTGGAGCGGATCGGAGAAATTTTACGGCGGCTGGGCCACCCTGAACAGCGTTTTCGTTCCATTCATATTGCAGGGACCAATGGCAAGGGAAGCACCAGTGCCATGTTTGACAGTATTCTGCAGCAGGCCGGATACCGTACCGGCCGTTATAATTCGCCTCATCTGGTGAGTTACAGGGAGCGTTTCAATGTCAACGGCGACATGATCACCAAAGCCCAACTGATTCGGGTTATTGAGCAAATCAAACCCGTTTTGGAACAGGTGGAGGCGGAGGGTTTCGGAGCGCCGACTGAATTTGAAGTGGGAACTGCCATAGCCTTTCAACACTTTGCCAACGAACAGGTAGATGTGGCCATCGTCGAAGTGGGGATGGGCGGCCGCTTTGATGCTACCAATGTGCTGACGCCCGTTTTAAGTGTAATCACTCATATTGCCCTGGATCATCAGGAGTATCTGGGGGATACCTTGGAGAAGATCGCTTTTGAAAAAGCGGGGATCATTAAAGAAAATATTCCGGTGGTTGTGGGTGTTCAGGAAGAGTCAGTCCGGGAATTTTTGAAAAACATCGCTATGGAACGACATGCCCCTTGTCTTGCTGTGGATGAAAGCCAGGTACAATCGGTGGCCTTAAATGAAAACGGCACGCAGATCCGGCTTTTACATCCGGCCTATGGCGAACTTAAGTTTCAGTTGGCGCTGCATGGTTACCATCAGGCCCATAATGCGCTCGGGGTTATCGCCGGGTGTGAAATGTTAAACCGGTCAGGCTTGACGATCAGCTGCGATGCATTGCTTGCCGGATTGGAGGCTGCCCGGTGGCCGTCACGTTTTGAACGTATCCTTACAGTTGAACCGTTAAAACTATATTTGGACGGCACCCACAATCCAGATGGGGCCCGGGCACTGGTCCAGACGGTCAAAACGTTATATCCTGGAGAAAAAGTCGATTTGTTAATGGGTATGCTCAATAATCGGCCGATGGATGAGATGGCATCCATCTTAAGCGAAATCACCCGGCAGGTCATTACAACCCGGGTGCCGGATCCAAAAAGTGCTTCGGAAGTCGAATTGGGTCGGGAATTTGCTAAATTGGGCATCCCGGTAACGGTGGAACCGGATCCGGCGAAAGCTCTATCGAAACTTCTGGAAACTGACAATCCGTTAGCCGTTATTACCGGTTCCTTTTATTTATCCGGATTATTACGGGGAATCTTATTAAATATCGGAGATTGAATCATGGAAAAACGAATTACAGTTATCGGGGGAGCTTATGGCAGCGGGAAAACCGAGTTTTCCATGGCCTATGCTTTAGAACAGGCTAAGAAAGGATATCAAGTCGGGTTGATCGATTTAGATATTGTCAACCCTTATTTTCGGTCACGGGATCAGGCAGAAGAACTTGCCCATCTGGGGATAAATGTCGTTTCGACGGAGCCTGGATTGGAAAATTCGGATATTCCGGCCTTGTCTCCCAGGATCTATGCATTATTTCAAGACCAAGCCTATCAACGGGTGATTTTCGACGTGGGCGGCGATCCGGTAGGAGCCCGGGCATTGGGGCGCTTCAATCCTTATTTTGCTTTGGCCGGTTATGAATACTGGATGGTGATCAATCCTTTCCGGCCGGGGACCCGTAGTGTTCAGGAAACGACGGAGCTTATTGGCAAACTGCAAACGGCCAGTCGGCTTCAGATCACCGGGTTAGTCGGCAATATTAATTTGGGGCGGGAAACCACTCCCGAACTTTGGCTGGAAGGATTGCCGTTAATTGAAACCATCTCTGATATATTGGAGATACCTATCGTTTATCAGATGGTATCCAGTCAGTTTGCGCCCATGCTCCGCCCAGTCATCCCAGTAAAATATGACGTATTTGAAGTCGACCTTCGGATGCGTCCGTCTTGGATGGATATGTGAACGATTAAGTAAAACCATGGAGAATTGCTGCAATTCGGTGAAAATTCTCCTTTCTTGGTTGAAAATAAAAATTCAGAGAGTTATAATGTGTAAGACATATAAAATTTGGTTTTAGATGGTCTGTGCTTTTTGGTTCACAGTTGAATATTGTCCGGCTTAAATTTTTTATTTTTTGTAATCTATTATGAATCTATTTATACGGGAGGATATGTTATGGCAAAAGTTACATTTAACGAAGAACGCTGTAAAGGTTGCGAACTTTGCGTCAGCGTTTGCCCCAAGCAAATCATTCACATGGCCGATCGGTTTAATTCCAAGGGCTACCGTCCGGCGGAAGTCATCGAACAGGATAAGTGTATCGGCTGTGCTTTTTGTGCCCGGATGTGTCCGGATGTTGTCATTGAAGTTTATAAATAAGGAGGCTAATCGAAAATGGCAGAACGCATTATGATGAAGGGGAATGAAGCCTTTGCGGAAGGTGCCATTAAGGCCGGTTGCCGATTCTTCTTTGGTTATCCGATTACCCCGCAAAATGAGATTCCGGAGTATATGTCCCGCCGGATGCCGGAAGTGGGTGGGACATTTATTCAAGCTGAAAGTGAAGTCAGTGCAATTAATATGGTCTATGGAGCCGGCGGTGCAGGAGCCCGGGCCATGACTTCTTCCTCCAGCCCGGGGATTAGTTTGAAACAAGAGGGAATTTCCTATATTGCCACCGCCGAAGTTCCCTGTGTCATTGTGAACGTGGCCCGTGGAGGACCGGGGTTGGGGGGCCTTACTCCGTCTCAAGCCGATTACTTTCAAGCGGTGAAAGGCGGGGGCCATGGTGATTATCATATGATTGTTTTTGCTCCCGGGTCGGTACAAGAGATTATCGACTTGATGTATGAAGCGTTCGTAACCGCAGATAAGTACCGCAATCCAGTGATGGTTCTGGCTGACGGTTTGCTGGGGCAAATGATGGAACCCGTGGTATTAAGGGATTGGGAAGATTTACAGATTCCTGAAAAACCGTGGGCTTCCACAGGGATGGTTGCCGGTAAGCCCCAAAGTGTGATTAACAGTTTGGGATTGGCTCCGGAAGAGTTGGAAAATATGAATATCCGTCTTCAAAATAAATACCGGACGATTGAGGAGAATGAGGTCCGGTATGAGGAAGACGGCGTTGAAGATGCAGAGCTCATTATCGTTGCTTATGGGACCTCGGCGCGGGTATCCAAATCTGCCATCAACAAAGCCCGGGCAGAAGGGAAAAAAGTGGGCCTTTTCCGTCCGATTACCTTATGGCCGTTCCCGTCCAAACGCCTGGCCGAGCTGGCTGAAGCGGGTAAACGGTTTATGACGGTTGAAATGAGTGCCGGACAAATGATCGAAGATGTTAAACTCGCAGTCAACGGTAAATCCGAGGTGGAGTTTTATGGCCGGTATAATGGTGCGATCCCGTCGGTTACCGAAGTCTATCAAGCGATTATGAAAAGTTTTGAAGGCCGGGAGGTGCACAAATGAAACAGGTATTTGGTTATCCGGAAAGCTTGCAAAATCGTCCGAATCACTATTGTCCCGGTTGTACCCACGGGATCATCCACCGGTTAGTGGCTGAAGCCATCGATGAACTTCAGGTGCGGGAGAAAACCATTGCCGTGGCACCGGTGGGATGCGCAGTATTAGCCTATAATTATTTTAACTGTGATGCCCAACAGGCTGCTCACGGCCGGGCACCGGCTGTAGCTACCGGGATTAAACGGGCTTTACCCGATCGGATCGTCTTTACGTATCAGGGAGACGGTGACTTGGCCTCCATCGGTATGGCGGAGATCGTCCATGCAGCCAACCGGGGGGAAAATATCACTGTAATCTTTGTGAATAATGCTATTTACGGGATGACCGGCGGCCAGATGGCCCCGACGACCCTTCCGGGTCAAAAAACCACTACATCCCCTTATGGCCGGGATACGGCGACCACGGGGTATCCGATTCAAGTCTGTGAAATGTTAAATACCCTCAAAGCGCCGGCTTTTATTGCCCGGGTGAGCGTCCATGATCCCAAAAATGTGATGAAGGCGAAAGAAGCCATTAAAAAGGCCTTTGAATATCAAGTGAATGGGAAAGGGTTCTCATTGGTCGAAGTTCTCTCCACTTGCCCGACCAACTGGGGAATGACTCCGGTTGAGGCGCTCAAATGGTTGGAGAATAATATGGTTCCGGTATTCCCGTTAGGGACGTTCCGTTCGCTGGAGGAGGTATCGAAATGACATTAGAAGGGATTTTCGCCGGGTTCGGCGGTCAAGGTGTAATGTTAATTGGGCAGTTGCTGGCTTATGCTGGTATGTATGAAGGGAAACAGGTTTCCTGGTTTCCGTCCTACGGCCCGGAAATGCGCGGCGGTACAGCTAACTGTTCGGTGGTTGTATCGGATGAGCCGGTGGGATCTCCGGTCATTTCCGAACCGGATCTCCTGGTGGCCATGAACCGTCCGTCTCTGGAGAAATTTGAACCCATGCTGAAGTCCGGCGGGATGTTGTTTTACAACTCATCACTGATTCATGTCACGCCGAAGCGGACGGATATCCAAGTGATTCCGATTCCTGCCAATGATATTGCCACCGAACTTGGCAATGCCAAGGTTGCGAATATGGTGGTCATGGGAGCCATTTTAAAGAAAACCGGCGTTGTGAAGTTGGAAACCGTCGTTTCGGTGTTGAAAAAAACCATGACCGGAAATAAAGAAAAATTGATCGCCCTCAACCAGCAAGCTCTGGAAAAAGGGATGGAACTTGTCGGTTAATTTGGTACTGTTCAAAGGCAAAAAGAAAACCCCGGATATTGATCCGGGGTTTTTTATATTGCTTTTTCAAATTGCTCTTTCAAGAGACGACGGAGAACTTTTCCCACCGAACTTCGGGGCAAGGCGTCCACAATGGAAACTTTATGGGGTACCTTGAATTTGGACAAGTGTTGACTGCAGAATTGCTTCAACTCTTTTTCGGTTACAACGGCACCTTCTTTAAGAACCACGAATGCTTGAGGTACTTCGCCCCGCAATTCATGGGGAACTCCGATAACGGCTACTTCTTTCACTGCCGGGTGGGTATAAAGCAAGTCTTCGATTTCACGAGGATAGATCTTTTCGCCGCCCATAATGATCATATCCTTAAGCCGGTCTGCAATATACAGGTAACCATCAGCATCGCGTTTGACCAGATCACCCGTATGGAGCCATCCGTCTTTAAGGACCAAGGCCGTTTCGTCGGGTTTTTGCCAATATCCTTGCATCACCTGAGGCCCTTTGACGACCAGTTCCCCAATGCGTTCCGGAGCTGTAATGATTTCACCGGTTTGGGGATCAACGATGCGGACTTCTGTGTCGGGGAAGGGCAGGCCGATACTTCCGGTTTTAACCGTGCCATAAATCGGATTAACGGCAACGATGGGCGAAGCTTCGGAAAGGCCATAACCTTCTACCAGTTTTCCTCCGGTTAGTTTTTGAAATTTATCCTGGATGGCCGGGGGAAGTGGCGCGGATCCGCTGACGCACGCTTCGATGGAGCTCAGATCATAGTTGTGGTTTTCCCGGGCAGCGATAGCGCCATACATGGCAGGCACGCCCATAAACAAGTTGGGACGATGTTTATCGATTAAGGCCATCAGTTCATTAAGATCAAATTTGGGCATGAGTAACATCGAAGAACCGGTATAAACGGGAACATTCATACTGGTGGTCAAACCGTAAATATGGAAAAGCGGAATGACAGCGACAAATCGGCCGTCGCCATCTTGGAAGACATTTTTGAACCACTCCCGGAATTGGATTACATTGGCTAAAAGATTGAAATGGGTTAAAACAGCGCCTTTCGACCGTCCGGTGGTTCCGCCTGTATATTGGAGAGTGGCGATGGACCGACTGGTGATGGGTGCCTGAGGGTCCGACGTCGAGCAGGAGAAAAGGTGTTGCTCTAAACGAATAGCTTCCGGTAAGGACGGCGTGTATTCCTGCGATGGGGAAAAGGGCGTTTTAATGTCGGTTACAATGACTTGAGCTTTGGATGCAATATCTTTGTATACAGGTAAAATTTCAACGCAAGTAACGACGGCTTTTAAAGCGCTGTCATCAACTAAAAAGGTCAGATCGTCCCCTTTGAATTGGGGATTGATGGGGACGGCAATAGCTCCGGCCCGTAAGGTACCATAGTAAGCGATGATAAATTGGGGAGAGTTCGGCAATTGAATACCTACCCGGTCTCCAGGTTGAATGCCGCGGCCGATCAGAAAATTGGCCATTTGAGAGACGAGATCATTCAGTTGGGTATAAGACCATGAGGCATTTTGATAGACCATGGATGTATGTTGCGGATACTTTTCAGCCGTTTGATGAAGGACTGCGGGTAAAGTTAAGTCAGGATAATCTAAATGATATGAAATACCGGATTCATAATGTTCTAAACCTGGTTGTTTCACAATTAGTCTCCTCTCATTTAAAATGACAAAAAACAACTCCAAAAAATTTCTGTATAATTTTTTAAATTCCTCTAAATTATTTTATATTTCGTTACATTTTGACTAACAAGTTTTTCAAGAGATGGTATAAATCTTCCGGTATATCAGCCCGAAACCGGAGACGTTTCCGAGTTCTGGGATGAATAAAAGAAAGAAGAGCGGCATGAAGCGCCGGACGATGGAACTCCGAATGGACACTGTCATATAGGGTGTCGCCCCATAAGGGATGTCCGGTATGGGAGAGATGAACCCGGATCTGATGGGTCCGTCCGGTAAAGATTTTAACGGCCAATAACGAAGCCTCTGACGAGCGAATTAATGAACGGAATCGGGTGATCGAAGGTTTTCCCAAGGCAGAAATCTGGCGTTTGGGGGTTTCCGCCAGTGACAGAATGGGAGCATCAATACGGCCGCTGGTTTTAGGGATTTCACCTTCGCAAATGGCCAGGTAGAGACGGTGAATTTGGTTGGATTCGATTTGGAGATCCAGTTGTTGATGGGCCCAGGCATTTTTAGCAATGAGAATCAGGCCGGATGTAAGTCGATCCAAACGGTGCACCGGATGAAATCCGGCATTTTCTCCACGAGTTTCCCAATGATAACGCAAAGCATTGGCTAACGTTCCGGAGCGGTGTTTCATTGTAGGATGGACCACCATGCCAGCGGGTTTGTTGATGACGATCAGATCGGAATCCTCATAGACAATATCTAACGGGATGTTTTCGCCGGCAAACGGTTGGGGAGGAGTTTCAGGAAAAGCAATCACTAAAATATCTCCGGTTTGAAGCAGGTATCTGACGGTAACGATATGACCGTTGACCTGTATCGCATTGTGACGTTTGAGGGAACGGATACCGGTTCGTGACAGATTTAAATATTGGCGTAAAAAGGAGTGAAGCGTCATTCCGGACCATTCTGCCGGAATATGAATGGTGTGAATATTGGACATGTAAATACCGCCATCTCTAAATTACTTTTTTATATTATATCAGATAAACGGGTTTTTCTCAGAACTTTCGGTTTGAGAAAGGATAGGTTATGGGGAAAAGGACGCTTAGTCAAACTGGTTACTCCAAATCCTATTTGGTTCACCGAATCTTTGTCCTTTGAATATATTAACAATGAGCTAAAAGCATAAAAACGGGTGTTACAAAAATCGCGAGATAAGGCGGGATTTAACATGGAGAGTATAAATCGAATCAAGCGGGAACTTATCGTAGTGTTATTGTGGTTGATCGAAAAATTGGATAAACGGTTGAGTACTCCGATTCAACAAGCATTGTCCATAGTAAAAGGCGATTTGCCAGATATTGATGTAATCTCCGAGATTGAAGATAAGATCAAGCAAATGAGTGCCGGGGTAACTGGGGATCCACTGGTTATCGAAACCCAAGTCTATTTGCGGTTACTTGGATTTCCTATCGGGAGTTTCGGACCCAATCAAAATGGGGTTGATGCCAAATTTGGCGATGCGACCAGAGAAGCGCTAGGTGTATTTGAAAAGATGCATCAAATCGAGGTGACTGGTGAAATTACCCATTCTACATTGGCTTTGTTGGAAAAACAGGTTTATAACGGGGCAAGTTATCGACAATTAGCAAAAGAAGCTTGGGACCGGGGAGTACGGCTGGATATTGGAAAAGCGGTTTCGAAAGCAGCATTTGTAAATGTCATTTATTATTATGCGGTCATTGATGAGTTTGAAAGTAAAGTTCCGGCAGCAGTGACGACGGTTCAGGCGATTTTGGAATCCGGCTATGGGCAATCGGTTCCGGTGGATATCAACACCAAACAGTATAGTTACAATTTGTTTGGGATTAAAGGAACCGGTCCGGCCGGATCCGTCAGCAGTTGGACCCGGGAAGAAACCAGCAGTGGCATATGGGAGCCCCAACTGGCCCGGTTTAAAGCTTTTCATTCTTATGAGGAATCAATTAAAGGTCACAGTCAGTTCTTTTATGATAATCTCAAGCGGTATGGAGCTGCGTTTCAAACCAACAATCCGAAAGACTTCGCACGGGAAATCGCTAAGGCAGGATATGCTACCGATTCAAAATATGCGGATAAACTTATTTATTTGATGACGTATTGGGGACTTGTTTGACTGCCTGTGTAAAACCGCTTCTCGGAGGTTTTTTTATTGGTTTGGATCAAGGTAGGCTCCTTTTCATAACCGGACCATCTTTGAAATATATTTAAAAGAATTCAAATGGAATGGATGAGATGAAGAGGTGGTCTTTGATGGTAATTATCCTTTCCAAACCGATGGTTCGGTTGATTTTATTAATTGCTGCCATCATCTGTGTTGGAATGTCCTATATATGCTGGTATTTTGAATCATTTTGGACACAGGGCAGCCTGAGTCGGTTGACGCTATTGATTGATCCCGGCCACGGTGGAGTGGACGGAGGGGCACAGGATGACCATGGAAACCTGGAGAAACATATCAATTTAGCCATCGGGTTAAAAGTTCGGGAACAGTTGAAAGCCAGCGGGATTCATATCGTGATGACCCGGGAGGAGGATACGGATTTGGCGCCTTTTCGCATTGGACAACGAGGAAGGCACCGCCGGGATCTGATGGCCCGGATTGAAAAGGCCCGGAGTAATAACTGCCTCTTTTTGGTGAGCATTCATTGTGATGCTTCGGTGGAGACGAAACGCCGGGGAGCATTTGTTTTTTATAATTATCTGTCTGCTGAAAGCAAGGAGTTGGCCCAGACCATTCAACAAGAGCTTAATCAACTCCAACAACGGCAATTTAAAGCTGCTCCCGGCAAATATTTGATTATTCGCCAACCCGGAATTACCGGGGTTTTGATTGAAGTCGGCTTTTTATCAAATCCAGAAGAAGCTGCTTTACTACAGCAGGAAGAATATCAGTCAAAGCTGGCTTTGGCGATAGCCAAGGGTATTCTTCAATATTGCCGTAATTTTGCAACGCAATCAGCGGATTCCAAAAGATGAGATAAATGGAAATATATGAGTCGATATATGATAAAATTGGCAATATTTATAAAAATTTGTGCAAAAATTAACCTTTTTTGTTATAATGATATTAACAAACAGTCAACTTCAGGCAACGGATGATTCCCCTAGGGGAGGGAGACGATTGGAAGAATTACACTTGTATTATAAGAATAAAGCGGATTCTCTCCTATTACTTCACCGTACGGAACATGACCGGTTTTCGATGAAAAGTTGCCATTTTCATAAGCGCTATGAGATTTACTATTTGTTTTCTGGAGAAAGGTACTATTTCATTAAAGACCGGTCTTACCGTGTTCAGGCCGGAGATTTGGTTTTTATTCCGCCGAATGCCATTCATAAAACAGCAGATACTGAAAGAGCCGTTCCTCATGAGCGGGTGGTGATTGAGGCCGATACATCGATCTTTTCTACTATGGATGAAGCGATCTGCACTGCTTTTCAACCTCATATTTTGGGAGATGGTATTATCAAGCTATCCTTAAAAGAGCAATTATTTGTCGAAAATATCTTGCGTTCCATGTTAAATGAAGCTGCAACACAACATTTGGGGTTTGAAAATTATTTACATGCTTTGCTGCAGCAGTTACTGATATTCGTTGCCCGGTTTATCCAATATTCCGGTCGAAATACCGGCCAGGGCCATCTTCCCAAAACCCATCAGAAAGTCAATGAAATTGTGGAATATATCAACAAGAATTATGCTTCCAATTTGACATTGAGCAATGTAGCTAATGCCTACAATTTGAATCCGGTCTATCTTAGCCGGATCTTCAAAGAAATTACTGGATTTACGTTTTTGGAATACCTGAACAATGTCCGCATTTCTGAAGCAAAGCGGCTGTTGCGGGAGAGTGAGATGAAGGTGATCGCTATTGCAAATGAAGTGGGGATGGACAACCAGTCTCATTTTGGCAGAGTGTTTAAAGCAGTTACCGGTACAACGCCATTGCAATATCGGAAAGAGATCGGACGGTTGGCAGAACGTTAATATTTCTTCGAGGATTTTGAGGTAATCCTTGATAAACTCCAAAATTTTGGGTGGCAGCAAATACACCAAATGATCACAATTTTCAGATACAGAATAAGCTAAAAATGAAAGAGCCGGCAGAAGTACCGGCTCTTATCGTCTATTGAACATTCATAGTTTAAAACGTAGACTCTATTGTTCTTACTTAATGAATTTCATCATCAGTTTGGTTATGATATAAAACAGGATCAAAACTGCAAAGACGCCGCTTAAACCGTAAAGAGAGGCGAGTAAGCCTAATTGAAATGTATGACCCATAACGAATTCCTCCTTTATTTCATCTCACCATTATTTTAAGAGTGCCGGGACAATCGCCAGTAATAAACCACCGGCTACGATGGAACCTAATTGGCCTGCAACATTTGCGCTGATGGCCTGCATTAAAACAAAGTTGGTAGGATCTTCTTTTTGGGCCATTCGTTGAATAACCCGGGCAGACATCGGAAATGCGGAAATACCGGCTGCGCCCACCATCGGATTGACTTTCTTCTTCAGGAAAAGGTTGAGGAATTTCGCAAACAAAACGCCACCGGCAGTGTCGAATACGAATGCTAACAAGCCCATACCCATAATCATCAAGGTGTTAATGTTCAGGAAGTCTTCGGCGACCATGGTTGATCCAATGGTGATACCAAGTAAGAGAGTGACGAGGTTTGCCAGTTCGTTTTGGGCGGATTTGGAAAGGCGATCCAACACGCCACATTCCCGAATCAGGTTACCGAACATCAACAATCCGACGAGTGCCACGCTGATCGGAGCGACAATACCGGCAATAACAGTAATCATGATCGGGAAGAGGATCCGGATCAGTTTGGGAACTTCCACAGCTTTTTGGGCTTCCATCCGGATCATCCGTTCCTTTTTCGTCGTTAACATGCGGATGACCGGCGGCTGAATGATGGGAACCAGTGACATATAAGAATACGCAGCCACCGAAATGGGAGCCAGTAATTTCTGAGCGAATTTGGTTGCTACGAAGATGGATGTCGGGCCGTCTGCAGCACCGATAATACCGATGGATGCTGCTTCTTTGAGATCAAACCCCAATAAGATGGCGAACAGCATGGTAGCAAAGATACCAAATTGAGCGGCTGCACCAAAGAACAGCATGAACGGATTTTGGAGCAACGGTCCGAAATCGATCATGGCTCCGACAGCGACGAAAATTAAGACAGGGAAGAGTTCAGTCTTAATGCCTGCATTGTATAAAATGCTGAGAACGCCTTCATCTCCGAGAACAGACGAAAAGGGGATATTGGCTAAAATAGCTCCAAAACCGATGGGAAGGAGGAGCATCGGTTCATAATCTTTGGCAATGGCCAAATAGATTAGAATGCCTCCAATTGCAAACATGACCAGGTTTGTCCAATGTAGATTGAGTATCCCTGATAACAATTCTTCCATAAAATTTACGCCTCCTGATGAATGTTTAGTATGTAATATCTTAGTGGGTGCATCGGCAGGTATGTCTTCGCATAAGATTCACCGAATCCGTTGATGCTATTCATACCCAAAAGGAGCAGCCAAAAAACCCCCACTTTAAGTTTAATTTATCATAAGAATATAAAGTTGTCATTAGAATTTTAGAAAAGTTAAAGTGGTAAACTCTTGATTTTGAAAGTCTTAACTTGTATCATATTAACTATATAAGAGTTTTCTTATTTGAATTAGTTTCATTGTTAAAGTTTTGCCAAAGTTTGTCGAAATTAAAGCCGTTCGGTTTTAAAGCATATATTCAAAACTTAGTAAAGGGGAGAAATTGATGGATCAAGCTACACTTATTAATATCGGACTGGCTCTCGTCGGCTTGATAGCGGTTATTTTATTGTTCATTTTAAAAGCAATAAATAACTTAAACAGCCTGTTAGAGACGATGAAGCTTCAACCGGGAATGTCTGCAGCTGCAGCTCCGGCTTCGGTTCCGACCGTAGCTGCTGATGGAATTTCCGAAGAAGAAGTGGCTGTCATTTCGGCTGTTATCGCCCAATTGATGCCCGGAAAAACGATTCAGTCGATTCGTTTACACCAGAAGTAAATTAAAGGTTATCTTGTTTAACTAAAAAACGAGGAGGCACTATATAATGCAAAATTTTAAAGTTACCGTGAATGGAAGAGTTTATGAAGTAACCGTTGAAGAAGGTAGCGGCGCTACAGCTCCGGCTGCAGTTGCTCCGGCCGCTCCGGCCGCTCCGGTTGCTGATGCAGCACCTGCCGCTGCTCCGGCAGCCCCGAAACCCGTAGGAACTGTTGAAGCCGGGGATGTTGTGGTTAATGCACCGTTGGCCGGTGTAATCCTGTCCGTTAAAGTTAAACCGGGTGAATCGGTGAAATATGGTCAGGTATTGCTTACCCTGGAAGCATTGAAGATGGAAAACGAGATCGTTGCTCCCCAAGACGGTGTGGTCAAAGAGATTCTGGTTGATACCGGAACCAATGTTAACGTAGGAGATGCCCTGGTTACACTTAAAGCGTAAAATGGCTCTCAAAAAATATAAAGAAGGAGGGTATCTCTATGAAACGTCAGGTAGGAATCACTGAAACTGTATTCCGTGATGCCCATCAATCCTTGTGGGCGACGCGGATGAAAACCGAGGAAATGATGGCTATTGCCGAAGCCATCGACGAAGTAGGATTTCATTCATTAGAGGCTTGGGGTGGAGCCACCTTTGATAGCTGTTTGCGGTTTTTAAAAGAAGATCCGTGGGTGCGGTTACGCCGGTTAAAAGCGGTTATTCGTAAAACTCCTTTGCAAATGTTACTCCGCGGTCAAAACATTTTAGGTTACCGCCACTATCCGGATGAAGTTGTTAAAGCTTTTTGTAAAAAAGCAGTTGATAATGGGATCGGAATTATCCGGGTATTTGATGCCCTGAATGATATCCGCAATATGGAAGTGGCGATCAGAGCTTCCAAAGAAGCCGGTGCCCATGTTCAAGGAACCGTGGTTTATACCATCAGTCCGGTTCATAACATTGATGCTTATGTGAAGCTGGCTAAGGATTTAAAGGAGTTGGGCTGTGATTCCATTTGTATTAAAGACATGGCCGGTCTCCTCAAACCGTATGAAGCCGAGCAATTGGTCAAACGGCTTAAATCCGAAGTTGGAATTATGCTTCAATTGCATACCCATTATACCAGCGGTTTGGCATCCATGACGTACTTGAAAGCCATTGAAGCCGGTGTAGATGTTATCGATACGGCCTTGTCTCCTTTGGCGCTGGGAACCTCTCAACCGCCGACAGAGTCGATCATTGCTGCGCTTCAGGGTACTCCGTATGATACAGGGCTGGATCTGGAAAAGATCGCTCCGATCAGTCAACATTTTAAAGAAGTTAAGAAAAATTATCAAAATATTTCCGCACCGATCGAAGTGGATACGGCTGTGCTTTTCTATCAGATTCCGGGCGGTATGATCTCTAACCTGCGGAATCAATTGGCTGGTCAAAATGCAGCCCATCGTTATGAAGAAGTGTTGGCGGAAGTTCCCAAAGTCCGTGAAGAACTCGGATATCCGCCTTTGGTTACACCCACCAGTCAAATGGTCGGTACTCAGGCAGTGCTCAATGTCATAACCGGTAAACGCTATAGCGTAGTGCCCAAAGAAATTCGGGATTATGTGAAGGGGATGTATGGACGTCCGCCGGCACCGATCAATCCGGAAGTTCAAAAATTGATTATCGGTGATGAACAACCGATTACCCATCGTCCGGCTGATGATCTGGAACCTATGCTTGATAAGGCCCGCAAAGAAATTATGCCTTATTATCAGCAGGAAGAAGATGTTCTCTCCTATGTTCTCTTCCCGGAAGTGGCCATGGAATTCTTCAAATATCGGGCCAATCAAAAGAACTGAGATTAAATATTAGTAAGTTAAAAAAGAGGCGAAAGCCTCTTTTTTGTTTCCTAAATTGTTAATTATTTGTAAAGTTTCACAGGTTTTTCTTTAATTAAGCTGCGGCGGATGATACCATAAAAAAGTATTGGAATCTGTCTTAGGGAGGATATGGATGGCAGACTTACAACGGGGACTTGCGATGGAATTGGTCCGGGTAACTGAGGCAGCCGCCTTAAGAGCCAGCCGGTGGCTGGGAAATGGGAATAAAGATATGGTGGACAAGGCGGCATCCGATGCCATGCGTGGTATGTTGGATCTCGTTTCAGTCAAAGGAAAAGTAATCATTGGCGAAGGCGAAAAAGATAAAGCGCCAATGTTGTATATTGGTGAAAAGGTCGGCGACTGGAAGGAAGATTCACCAGCTGTAGATATAGCCGTCGATCCGGTGGATGGAACCCGTCTGGTGGCCAATGGTTTGCCCAATGCCATTTCGGTTTTGGCGGCAGGCGCCAAAGATTCATTAATGCCTTTTCCAAGTTTCTATATGCATAAACTGGCCTGTGGTCCGGAACTTAAAGGAAAATTAGATATCAATGCCAGTGTGCGGGAAAATCTAAAAGTTGCCGCCGCAGTTCTTCAAAAAGATGTGAAGGACTTAACGATTGTGATGCTGGATCGGGAACGCCATCAGGATATAATCGAAGAGATCCGGACGGCTGGCGCCCGAATTAAACTCATTGCGGACGGGGATGTTGCCGGCGCCATTTCGACGGCTTTAGGAAATGTAGATATCTATATGGGAATCGGCGGAGCTCCGGAAGGGGTCATTGCGGCCGCAGCGTTAAAATGTTTGGATGGAGAGATTCAAACCCGTTTTTATCTTAAAGATGATAAGGAAACCGCTTCCATCCGTGCCATGGGATTTGATACGGATAAGGTGTATTTTACCGATGATTTAGCTAAAGGGGACGATATTATTTTTGCGGCTACCGGAGTAACTTCCGGAGAATTTTTGGAAGGGATTACTTTCGGCAGTCAGAAAGCGACCAGCCATTCTATTTTAATGCGGGCGAAATATCGGACAGTTCGGTATATCACGACAGTCCACAATTTAAAGTATAAAACGATTCCGTCGCGGGAACGAAATCAAGAGGAGAAGATCTAACCAGCATTATCCTGAAGGATAAAGGATTTCCAACTATAACTTGTTCTTATCAAGATATGGACGATGAGACGGGTTATAGTTATTATTTTTTTGAAACAACCCGGTATGATTTGTAAAGACCGGGTTGTTTTTCAGTAATAACTTGGTTATATTCGGGATTCGAAATGTTTGCCGATAAATGAAATGCCATCGCATTTCGGGCATGGGGGAAGTGCTTTTCGCGAATTGTCCATCTTGACCAGATGGTCGCAGATAATGCATTTGTATATCCCGTTTCTGGGACGGGAACCTGCTAAAGCCAAGCTCATCACCTCCTCTCCGAGAGTTTATTGTATGAACGTGCTGTCTTAAATAAGGTAAACAACGGGTTACGATTTAGCAAAATTTCGGCGACAACCTTCTTTGCTGTAAACAGCTGTGGCTGGAAATCCTGATATTTGCTATAATGAAATGAGTTAAATTAAATGAGGGACGGTCATGGAGCAAGTCTCACTATTAAAAGCGGAATCCTATCAGAGCGATGTGAAGCAAAAAATAGTCGAATTATTGGAACCTTTAGGCGGGCTAGGTACATTTTGCAAAAGCGGTGATAGAGTCTTAATAAAACCCAACTTTATCCTGCCAAGAAGTCCGGAGAGCGCTGCCACCACTCATCCGGCAGTGATTCTTGCAGTCGTTTCTTTATTAAAAGACATGGGGTGTCATGTTGCAATCGGAGACAGTCCCGGAATGGGAAGCGCTGAAGCGGTTATCCGTAAATTGGGAATCTATGATGCATTAAAGCAATATCGTGCTGAATTGGTCGAATTTCGTACTCCGGCGGCGGTGTCAGCGAGTCAACGGCTTCCCTTTGAACCTCGGTTTAAAAATTTATTATTAGCTAAAGAAGTCTTCGATTATGACCGAGTGATCAATTTGCCGAAGTTAAAATCCCATGGACAGATGGGGATTACGTTGGCAACCAAAAATCTCTATGGATGCTTACCTGGACCCGCTAAAGGACAGTGGCATTTTGCCGCCGGCCGGGATTTAAAAACCTTTGCCAGACTGTTAGTGGAAATTGCCTTCACTGTCAATCCGGTACTTCATATTTTAGACGGGATTGTCGGGATGGACGGGAATGGGCCTTCCAACGGACGTCCCCGGGAATTTCAGCTGTTGGCCGCCTCATCCAATCCGATTGCGTTAGACCGGATGATCGTCGAAATAATACGGCACAAGCCGGAAAAGTTCCCGATTTTCGAAGCAGCCACTGAGTTGAAGCTGCCTGGGGTACAACTTGACGAGATTCAGCCTTTAGGCACCGATCCGGCCTTGTGTGTGATTGACGACTTTCAGGTTCCCAGTTTGGGACCGCCTAATTGGGTGGGCAATAAACCCCTTACGATACTGGTGGAGCACTTGATCAGTCGCAGGCTGATCTTGAAACGGAAAGTGTGTATTCACTGTCGGAAATGTGAACAGTATTGTCCGGCAAAAGCCATTATATATCGAAGAGGTATACGCATTAATGAAAGTAAATGTATTAAGTGTTGCTGCTGCCAGGAGTTATGTCCTGTTGGAGCTTTAGAGGTCGCCGATCCCTGGCTGATTCGCTGGTTTGGACGGAGACGTTGAGATTGTCATACTACTTACAATGAGACGATGTGAAATGGGAGGAAAACCGATGAAGCGATTGGCTAATGTGGAAAAAGAATTTGCAGTACTGGGGTTGGGAGAAGTTTTACTGCGGTTATCGCCCCCTAATAAAGAGCGAATTTTAAATGGAGAAACCTTTGAGAAACAAGTGGGTGGCTCGGAGTTAAACGTGGTATCCGGGATCTCTCTTTTAGGACTGCGTACCGGGATCATCACCAAAATTCCCCAAAATGAAATTGGAAAGTATGTTAAAAACCGGATACGGTTTACCGGTGTCAGCGACGACTATTTGATCTATGATAATTCCCATGATGCCCGTTTGGGAATTTACTTCTATGAAAGTGGAGCATCACCCCGGAAACCGGTGGTGGTTTATGACCGGAACCATTCGTCATTTAAAACACTGAAAATGTCGGAATTACCTCAGGATGTGTTTTCGAAGACGGCAATTTTCCATGTGAGCGGTATTACCTTAGCACTCAGCCCTGAGATTCGGGAAGAAACTAAAAAGATGATTAAGGCTTTTAAAGAAAACGGGGCTCTGATCTCCTTTGACGTCAACTATCGGGCCACGTTATGGGATGAAGATCTGGCTCGCCGGGAGATTACGGATATTCTTCCCCTTATCGATTTCCTATTTATTTCCGAGGAAACATCGCGGCGGATGTTCCAGAAAACCGGCACAATTGAGGAGATTATGGCCAGTTATGCTGATGAGTTCGGCTGTCAACTGGTGGCCACGACACAGCGTCACGTCATTAGCCCTACCCGTCATACTTGGAACTCCTTGATCTATGTCAATGAAGAGAAACGGTTCTATCAGGAAGAAGCTTATCAAGAGATCGAAGTTGTGGACCGGATTGGCAGCGGTGATGCCTATTTGGCAGGGGTGTTATTCGGTTTGCTAAAGTATAGCGATCCGCAACGGGCGTTGGAATACGGGAATGCCATGGCTGCGATTAAGAATACGATTCCCGGAGATATGCCTGTCAGTGACTTCCAAGAAATCTCTCGTGTGATCCGGGAACACCGGGAACATAGCACGACAGAGATGATTCGGTAAGGCTTTGCAGATATAGATATCGAAAATTATTCAACAGATAATTTCCCCTCTCTTTCAGGGAAAGGGAGGGGAAATTTGCGAAGCTTCATTACATAAATTATGAGTAAAATACGGAATTGAACCAGTTGAACTTAATTGTAATACGATGTATCTCGGAAGTATTACATATGATTACAACTGGTTTAGTGTTCGATCTTTCGGATAAGGCCTGCGAGAAGTTCGCGCAGATTCCGATGATGTTCGGAGCTGTTTGCCTGAGGAATAGCAATGGAAACAGCTTTGATGTTCTTCGTTAAAAACGGGAAAATTTCGGTATAATCCGCTGTTTTCGTTTGATCAATGGCGATTCCTTTTTCGGTTGCCACGATTTGAAGTAGTTCGACCAGAGTCGAGTCGCTTTCCTGTGGAAATAGAGAGCCTTCTTTCGAGATGATAAACGGATCGTTTCCGCTCGAATGATCGGTTAAATTGACAACATACGTTATCTTCGAAGTATCTTTGAGCAGCGGCAGTAAATGATAAGCGCCGGAATGGAGCGAACGGCTGCCAAGAAAAGCAAAGGTTACAGAGGTTGAGACCGGTCTTGCTTTGGTCAGCAAATTCTTCAAATCAGCTAATACTGTGCAATTGAAGAATGCATCCCGGTCCTTTCCAACGGAAAAGGTAAGGCTCCAGCCGAAAAAAACCAATAACGGAATCAGCGCGGCAAACCATAATACTTTAATGCCCGAGAAGGACGCAACGACACTGATCAGCCCAAAGCTGATAAAGGCGAGATGGTGAATTATTAGTATTTGACGGATATTGAGTGATTGGGGTTTTTCCAATACATTATCTGTAGCATAGGTTGAGATCAAATAAAGCTTTTGTACCTCTTTGCTTCGGGCGGGTATGGTATAGTACAGGTTTTCTGCCGGAGAACCTTTGAACCGGGAGACGAAGGGATGGTAAAACTCTCGGATAGCCATAACGGCAATGAGGATGCCAATCCATACGGTACCGGGTTTCCAAAACCCTAAAAGGGCGCTGCCAATGGCTGCCAGAAGAAAAAGGATGTAGGACCATCGGAAATTATATATTGAAATTGGTTCTTTTGTCCCGTTTATCTCTGGTGACTTAAATTGGGCATGTAGCCATTGGATCCGTTCCGGTATTGAAAATGAGTGCATTTGCTCTTCCATGAATTGCGCTTTCATCGATAAACCCCTTTTTTAGTTTGTGGAGTATATTTCCATCATATCATAATTTAGGCGGGAGAGGGAACCATGTTTCATCCAGGAATTAATTTGATACTGGTTTTAGGTTTAATTGTTATATTAATTCGTTGTGGTATACAGCTGGGATGGACCATGGGCCTGGCCGGTATCGTTCTGGGCTTACTTTTTAAAGTATCGGCAGCCGGTTTTTGGGATACATTGACTGCCGCAGTGCTGAGCCGAACCTTTCTTCAATTGGGCATTGCTTTAAATATGATCATGTTTCTTGAGAATATCTTGCGAAAGAAAGGGTATTTAAGTCGAATTACCCGTTCCCTCCGGCATTTGATTCCGAATTCGAAGATAAATATTATGTTGCTTCCAGCTTTTTTAGGGTTGCTGCCGTCACCGGGCGGGGCGATGTTTTCAGCACCATTGGTTACGGAAGCAGGTCATGATCTGGAAATGTCCGCTGAAACCAAAAGTATGGTCAATTATTGGTTCCGGCACATTTGGGAATATTCCATTCCCTTATATCCAGGGATCATTTTAGGATCTCAAATTTTAAAAGTACCTATTGGCCGCATTACGTTGATCATGGCTGCTTTTTCTTTATTATCGGTGATCATCGGTTATTTCTTGATCATTCGGCCGATAAAACCCTTGGAGTCTGTCACGCCAATGCAGCCGGCCGGCTATGATAGCCGTCGAAGTGCATGGTGGGAACTGTTGCATGGTATTTGGCCGGTGATGGTGATCGTGGTCTGCGTCCTGTTTTTCCAATGGGATGTGGGATTAACGGTAATTGCCGTGATTGGTTTGTTATTGATCATCAACCGTTATCAAAGGCCGGAGTTGAAAACCTTATGGCAAGAATCGTTTAAAATATCATTGATCATATTAATCGTTGGCATTTTGTTCTTTAAAGAAATGTTGATCACAACCGGGCTTGTGACTTGGTTACCGGAATTTTTAAAGAGTTTCGGCATACCTGAATTCCTGGTGGTGTGTTCAGTTACATTTATCGTGGGTTTTTCGGTCGGAATTTCCCAAGGGTATGTGGCTGCCACTTTTCCTCTATTAATTGGAATTATCGGAAGCGGTAATGCGGTTCAACCGGGCATGTTGATTTTGGCCTATGTTTCGGGATTTGCCGGCGTGATGTTGACGCCCCTTCATTTATGTCTATTGTTAACGGTTGAGCATTTCAAGGCGAACATTTTCAGGTTTTACCAGCAGCTGATGTTACCGCAAAGCCTGATGTGGGTGGCGGCGTTTATTGCGGCATTTCTGTGGAAATAGCCCTGAATTATGGATTGATGCAAAGGATTTCCTTAAATTACAGCGAACATGTTATATCAGTGGATGACGCGGAGGGACGATGATTATTTTAGGTATAGATCCGGGTACGGCGATTACCGGATATGGGGTCATTTCCCATCAGGGAAATCATTTGAAATATATTACATGCGGCGTTATCCGGACAGAAGCCAAATTGCCGACGGCTGTCCGGCTGATTGAGATTCACCGCCAATTAGAGGAAATTATTAGCCATTACCGTCCTGATGCTGCGGCAGTGGAAGAGCTTTTTTTCAATCGTAACGTGACAACGGCCCTGACCGTGGGACAGGCACGGGGAGTGGTTTTATTAACTTTAGCCACAGCGGGACTTCCGATTGCGGAGTATACACCGCTTCAGGTGAAACAGGCGGTCGTGGGATATGGCCGGGCCGAAAAGAATCAGATCCAAGAGATGGTTCGGATGCTTCTATGTCTTCCGGAGATTCCCAAACCGGATGACGCTGCCGATGCGCTGGCTATTGCCATTTGTCACGCCCATTCGCGAAAAGTGAACGGAATTTCTTTGAGTGATTTATAGTACTGTGAACTGTGTACAATGCACTGTGAACCCATGTAGGGTATAAGTTTAATGATGAGCGGAGGTTATCCATGATTGCCTGCTTAACCGGAAAGGTCGACAGTGTCAGTGGTGAAAGCTGTATCCTGGATGTCCAGGGCGTTGGATACCAGGTATTTATGCCGTTGCCGGCTTTAGAGCAATTGAGCCGTTCGGAAGCAGAGACGGTAAAGATATATACCTATTATCATTTGAGAGAAGACGGTGTCAGTTTATATGGTTTTTTAACGCCTGACGATAAAAATATTTTTGAAAAAATCATCGGTGTTTCCGGGGTCGGACCCAAAACAGCCTTGGCCATCATCGGGGGGTTGTCCTCTGAAGGGTTTAAGGATGCGATCATTCATGAAGACCAGCGGGCTTTGACCAGCGTTTCCGGAGTCGGAGCCAAAACGGCGCAACGATTAATTTTGGAATTAAAAGGGAAGATCGCCAAGACTTATACGGGTTCTTTAGGAATGTCTTCGACAGCCAATATCCAGCGTTCGAACATGGGTGATGCGGTGGACGCGCTGACGGCACTGGGGTATTCTACGAAAGAAGCGGCTGCAGCTGTGGAAGAGGTTCATCAGTCCAATCCGTCCCTGACAACCCCGGAATTGGTACGGCAGGCTTTACGAAATCTCGGTAGAAAGTGATGAGAGACCATGGAAAATGAGCGCATTGTTAGTGCCAGAAAACAAGAGTTAGACTTTGAAAATGAAGTGTCTCTCCGTCCCAAGACGTTTCGGGAATATATCGGACAGCCCAAGGTTCGTGAAAATTTGGAAATCTTCATTGAGGCTTGCCGTTCCAGGCATGAAGCCTTAGATCATGTATTGCTTTACGGCCCTCCAGGTTTGGGGAAGACTTCATTAGCTCATATCATTGCCAATGAACTGCAGGTTAACATTCGCCTGACTTCCGGACCGGCCATCGAACGCCCGGCGGATTTAGCGGCCATATTAACCAATCTCGAACCCCATGATGTGTTGTTCATCGATGAGATTCACCGGTTGAACCGTTCGGTGGAGGAAATCTTATATCCGGCTATGGAGGATTTTGCGTTAGATATCATCATCGGGAAAGGGCCTAGTGCCCGTTCCGTTCGTATTGATCTACCTAAGTTTACTCTGGTAGGCGCTACGACCCGGGCAGGCGCTCTGGCAGCTCCGTTACGGGACCGGTTTGGCATTATCAATCGTTTGGATTTTTATGAGCCGGCGGATTTGCAAAAGATTATCGAACGCTCTGCAAAGATTTTGGAGATCGGTATTGAAGAATCGGGAGCCCGGGAGATCGCCCGCCGTTCCCGGGGGACGCCGCGGATCGCCAACCGGCTGTTGAAACGGGTGCGGGATTATGCCCAGGTGCGAGCCGATGGTAAAATCACTGACGAAGTTGCGGATCGTGCCCTTAAATTATTGGAAGTCGACGCTTTAGGATTGGATCGGATCGACCGGGTGGTTTTAACAACGATCATCGATAAGTTCGACGGCGGTCCGGTGGGGCTGGAAACCATTGCTGCCTCTATCGGGGAAGAGGCGGAGACCATTGAAGATGTTTACGAACCTTATTTATTGCAGATTGGGTTCATTAACCGGACGCCTCGGGGGAGAACAGCGACACGATTGGCTTATGAGCATCTCCATCGTCCGTATAAATCAGCTGCTCAACAAGAGGGGTTATTTGGCGAACTGGAGGAATGAGCCCCATGTCTTTATTACTGCATACATGTTGCGGCCCTTGTGCTGCTTATACCACATCCTATCTGTTAGAAAAAGGCCATGAGCCTACCCTGTATTTTTATAATCCCAATATCCATCCTTATCAGGAGTATCAAAGACGGTTGGAAGGCCTGCAACAGTTGGCTGCGATCCGAAACCTGCCAGTGGTTGTCGAGCCGGGATACCCGCTGGAGGAGTTTTTGAGGGAAATTGCTCTCGATCCGGAATTTGGAAAACGCTGTGTTCGTTGTTATCGGATCCGGTTGGAAAAAACGGCTGAAAAAGCAAAGGAACTTGGAATGACCGCTTTTAGCACGACTTTACTCATCAGCCCTTATCAAAACCGGGAACAGATTTGTGCCATTGGGCAGGAATTAGCCGGTCAATACGGGCTCACATTTATCGATGAGGATTTCCGTTCGGGATTTCGTCAAAGTCAGGCTATGGCGAAGGAATATGGCCTTTACAGACAAGGATATTGCGGTTGTATTTACAGTGAGAAAGACCGGTATTATAAATCCAAATAATAGCAGAATATTGTTATAATAAGTTTTTCAATTAATCTGTGTTTGGAGGTTTTAAAATGTCGGAATTATCCGGCCTTGGTAAAATTCTGGTCCTGACAGGATTGGGCCTTGCCGGTGTCGGCGTCTTGTTATGGGTTGGCGGCAAAATCCCGGGATTGGGCCGTTTGCCCGGAGATATCGTGATCAAACGGGATAACTTCACCTTTTATTTTCCGCTCGCGACCTGTGTTATTATGAGTATTGTATTATCCCTTATTATGGCGTTATTTCGGAGACATTAACGATGAGTATGTACCGGACCCGGGCATTGGTTTTGAAAAGCCGTAATCTTGGCGAAGCGGACCGGGTATTGTTGTTGTTAACCGAGGATTACGGTAAGTTGGAGGCGGCCGTTAAAGGTGCCCGCCGTCAAAGGAGCCGATTTGTCGGAAATACCCTTCCGTTTAACCTGATTAATGCTATGTTTTTTACAGGGAAGAATCTGGATCAATTGAGCCAGGCTGAATTGATCCATTCTTTTGCCGTTCTTCGGGAAGACCTGGTGAAAATGGCTTATGCCAGTTATTGGGCTGAGCTAATTGGCGAATTTGTTCCGGAAAGAGAAAATGTCCAGGAAATCTTCAAATTTTTACTGGCAGCTCTGATTACCCTCGAAAAATGTGATGCACCTGATCTTTTGAATTTAGCTTTTCAAATCCGGATTTTAAATTATTTGGGTTATCAACCCGAGCTCGAAACCTGTGTGTCCTGCGGTGATGGTTCCGCTTCATTGGTTCATTTTTCTGCCGAAGAGGGAGGAGTGGTCTGTCGACGCTGCGGGGCTGATCTCCGGGATCTGATCCCGGTCTCCCGGAATGATCTGCGCTTTCTCACCGCCTTATCAACGACAGATATCCGTAAATTGAACCAGATCGAACAAACCGGAGTTCAATTGGGAACGATCCGGGCGATGCTCCGCCGATTTATCGAAGCCCGCCTGGACAAACCCTTGAAAACCCAGGTGTTTCTGGATAGTGTACTGGCGTAGGGATGAGGCACGAGTATAGTTTACAGTTGACAGTGTACAGTGGATAGTTCTTTACGGGTGTACAGTGCACAGTTAATGTTCGGTGTACGGGTGTTCTAGGTCCTGATTTATAACGAGCAGGTATCGGGTACAAGGTTCTGGGTTTTAATTTATGGATTGTGGACGTTATGAAACGTGAGTGTTGTTATTTACAGTAACAGCTCATAGGATTTCGATATATTTTTTCTGCAAAAGTTTACCATCTATGACAAGAGCTTCATTCATCCCCTGTGGGGAGGAAGCTAAGATGGAGGGTGTATAAAACGCTGCTGACTTCTGTCTTTTGTATTCTGTCTTCTTAACAAATCTTATCAACTGTCCATTGTCCGCTGTCAACTGTCCACTATTTTACCCTTTTCCGCCTATTGCCTTAATTCTTGGGAGAATAGCTGTCACCGTCTTTGGAGAATCTACCTCTTGGAGGCGAGATGATGGATAATTTACAGAAAATTGATGTTTTGCGTGAACGGATGAATGTCAGTTATGAAGAAGCCCGCTCCACATTAGAGGCAGTGAACTGGGATATAGTTGAAGCTTTGGTCAAGTTGGAGCAGGATGAAAAAAGCCGGAAAGAAGAGATATTTGTTCGTGGCAATGAATTGGTCGAAAAGGTTAAAGAGTTGGTCCGCAAGGGCAATGTTACCAAGATTCGGGTGAAGCAGGATGGCAAGACGTTGGTGGAGATCCCGGTGACAGCCGGTGTGGTCGGGGCATTGCTAGCACCCCAATTGGCGCTTATCGGAGCAGTGGCTACCCTGGTCAGTCGTTCTTCGTTGGAAATCGAAAAAAGCAATGAAAAAAGCACGGTGGATTCGGAGCCTTACCATTGACAAGGGACCCGTTCATTTGTTATATTCGATTACAGAAATTCCTTAATCGAATAGTGGCAATGAAAAAGAGAATACCTTAAACAGGGTGTTGCAGAGAGCCGGGATTTGGTGCAACCCGGTACACACTTTAAGGGAAGGCGCTTTGGAGCCGGTGGCTGGTTTAAGTGGACCATATGGTCAAACAGGGTGGAACCGCGGGAAACTCTCGTCCCTGAGTGGATAGAGTTTCTTTTTTATTTAATGGAAGATCTTTAGCGGTTCATCATAATAATTAGATAATTGAGGAAAAGGTTTTGTTGAGGGAGGTTCTATGAACGAACTGTTGCGGTTGCTCAAGCGGGATTGGCCGTATTTTCTGATCCTTGCTGCCATTTTCGCTGTTTCGGTTTTATTGGGTACCCGGTTGCCGGAGATTGCACCGGATGTAGCTCGCGAATTGGAAAAGCAAACGATGGCTCATTTTGCGGAGATTGCCAAGTTGATGCGGGGGGCTGAATTACCATCCCAAATTGTGATTATCTGGATGAATAATATGATTGCATCATTGACGGCGATCATCACAGGTGCACTGCTAATACCGTTATTGCCTTTGGTCTTATTGATGGGGAATGGATTGATCATCGGACTTGTCCAGCGGTTGACTGAGACCCAAGGTTTAAGTATTGCCCGTTTTTATCTGGCTTTATTACCCCATGGAATTCTCGAATTACCGGCTTTCTTTATCGCTGTTTATCTTGGTGCCCGTTTTAGCTTAATTCCATATCGGTTAATCTGGCATTATGCAAAATATAAGCAGTATCGTCCTTTCCTTAAGGAGTATTTCCATGATATGCGGTATTATGCTGTGCTCTTTGTGGTGATGTTGCTGGTGGCAGCGGTCATTGAAATGACCGTCAGTCCCATGCTGGTTAGCCGGTAAAATCAAAAGGATTTCAGTTTTCATATAAAAATTACATAAAAATTCTGAAAAACGGAGGTTTTAATAATGTCAGAAGTACAAGCTACGACTACAATGGAGAAAATCGTCTCTTTGGCTAAACGGAGAGGGTTTGTCTTTCAATCCAGTGAGATTTACGGAGGGCTAAACAGTTGTTGGGATTACGGTCCCTTGGGCGTTGAGTTAAAGAACAATGTGAAGCGGGCCTGGTGGCGGAAGGTTGTTCAGGAACGGGATGATATGGTTGGGCTGGATGCCAGTATTCTGATGCATCCGAGAGTTTGGGAAGCCAGCGGCCATGTGGCCGGATTTACCGATCCTTTGGTGGACTGTAAGTCCTGTAAGCAACGGTTCCGCGCCGACCATATTGAAGGGGACAAGTGTCCGGCATGTGGCGGTGAATTGACGGAGGCTCGCCAATTCAACCTGATGTTTAAGACCTTTATGGGGCCTGTGGAAGATACGGCGTCAGTAGTCTATCTGCGTCCTGAAACGGCTCAAGGAATTTTCGTCAATTTCAATAATGTCCAGACCTCAACCCGGATGAAACTGCCTTTTGGTATTGCGCAGATCGGCAAATCCTTCCGAAATGAGATTACCCCGGGTAACTTTACTTTCCGGACCCGGGAATTTGAACAGATGGAGATCGAGTATTTTGTGAAGCCCGGTACCGATGAAGAAATTCATAAGCAATGGATCGAACAACGGTTCCAGTGGTACCTGGATCTTGGCATGACCAAAGAACGGCTGCGCTTACGGGCTCATGCCTCCGATGAATTGGCTCATTACGCTAAAGGATGTTATGATATCGAGTATTACTTCCCGATGGGCTGGTCGGAGCTTGAAGGCATTGCCAACCGGACTGACTTTGACTTGAAACGCCACGCGGAATATAGCGGACAGCGAATGGACTATTTCGACCAGGAAGCCAATGAGCACTATATTCCGTACGTGATCGAACCGTCTGCCGGAGCTGACCGGGCTACGCTTGCCTTCTTATTAGATGCTTATCATGAAGAGCCGGATAAGGATGAGGTACGGGTCGTATTGAAGCTGCACCGGGCGTTAGCTCCGTACAAGGTAGCGGTGCTGCCTCTTTCAAAGAAAGAGCCGTTGGTCAAGATGGCGAAAGAACTGGAAAAAGAGCTTCGGAAATATTGGATGGTGGATTATGATGATTCGAAAGCCATCGGCCGCCGTTACCGTCGCCAGGATGAGATTGGAACACCGTACTGCGTAACTGTGGATTTCCAAAGCCTTGAAGATCAGGCCGTTACAGTGCGTGACAGGGACACCATGGAACAGGAACGGATCCCAGTAGCTGAATTGACTAAGTATTTGTGGGAGAAACTGGCCTGGTGATATAGCCTATCATTAGCTCCTTGGAGTAAAAGAGCGCTTTCATAACTGAAAGCGCTCTTTTGCATTGAGTCGGTTATTTGAAATGAATATGTGAAATATTATAAGTGAATGGAGGCAAATAGATATAAATCTTTTTCGGAGACGACTGGTATTTTGAGATGATCCCGATGGCAATAATAGTCCAAGATTGAAATAATTCGATTCTTAACTGCTTTTTTAAATAAAACAGCAGGATTTGGCCTGAAATCGTGGAATGTATCGCATAATATCAATCAACTGTAAGGGAAAAACAGGATGAATTATATTGACGCCATCACAGCTTATATTCCCGAAAATGAACAGGAACGCCAGGATCATAAAGTCATTCTTCAATATATTGAAGCATTTCCCCATAATGTGTTGCTCCGGGAAAACCAGATCGCCCATATTACCAGTTCCGGTTTTATCATGAATGAGACGTTGGACCGGGTGTTATTGATCCATCATAATATTCGAAATACCTGGGCTTGGCCTGGAGGCCATGCGGATGGCGATGAGGATTTATTGGCCGTTGCGGTGAAAGAAGCCAAAGAAGAAACCGGTATCCAAAGCATCAGGCCGCTAAGCCCCAATATCGCTTCGGTTGATATTTTTCCCGTATTTGGCCATTGGAAGCATGGGGTTTATGTTAATACCCATCTCCATCTTTCCATTGCTTATTTATTGATTGCTGATGATAAGGAGAAAGTAAGGGTCAATGAAGCCGAGAACAGTGGCGTGGAATGGTTTCCGGTGGTATATTTTACCGGGGAGCATTTCGACCAACATGATCTGGAACTTTATACCAAATTGATCCACCGGGCACGACAAAATAAAAACAAAATGTTAACCAGGTTGTAAAAATTTTTTAATATTTGGTAGGAGAAAATTGGGCAATTAGAGAAATAGTAAGAATGAATTCTATAATAATGGAGGATTGATGATGAGCAAAGCGGACATTGGTTTGATCGGGTTGGCGGTTATGGGTGAAAACCTGGTAATGAACATGGAAAGCAAAGGCTTTACCGTGGCTGTATATAACCGTACCACCGAAAAGGTGACTAACTTTATCGAAGGCCGTGCCAAAGGTAAGAATATTATCGGTACTTATTCGATTCAAGAGTTAGTCGATAACCTTAAAAAACCCCGCCGGGTCATGTTAATGGTTAAAGCCGGCAAACCGGTAGATGACTTCATTGACATGATCATCCCTTACTTAGAACCCGGCGATATCATCATCGATGGCGGTAACTCCCATTTTCCGGATACCATTCGCCGTACGAAATACGTTGAAGAAAAAGGTTTGCTGTACATCGGAACCGGCGTTTCCGGCGGTGAAGAGGGGGCTTTGAAAGGGCCGAGCATGATGCCTGGCGGTTCACCGGCTGCATGGCCCCATGTCAAAGATATCTTCCAATCGATCTGCGCCAAAGCTCCAGACGGCAGTCCTTGCTGCGATTGGGTTGGGGAAAACGGTGCCGGTCACTTTGTCAAGATGGTTCATAATGGGATTGAATACGGAGATATGCAGTTAATCTGCGAAGCTTATCATCTAATGCGTGATTTACTGGGAATGTCTGCTGATGAGATGCATCAAGTCTTCGCTGAATGGAACGAAGGCGAACTCAATAGTTACTTGATCGAAATTACCCGCGACATTTTGGCAGTGAAAGATGAAGACGGCCAACCGTTGGTCGATAAGATCCTGGATACTGCCGGACAGAAAGGCACAGGTAAATGGACCGGTATTGCAGCCCTCGATGAAGGCGTGCCGTTGACCTTAATTGGTGAAGCGGTATTTTCTCGGTGCTTATCTGCGATGAAGGACGAACGGGTGGCAGCTTCGAAGGTATTCAGCGGCCCGAAACCCAAATATGAAGGGGATAGAAAGGCCTTCATCGATGATATTCGGAAGGCTTTGTATGCTTCAAAGATTGTCTCCTATGCTCAAGGATATATATTGATGCGGTCTGCTGCCAAGACATACGGCTGGAACTTAAATTACGGCGGAATCGCTTTAATGTGGCGTGGCGGATGCATTATCCGTTCGGTATTCCTTGGCAAGATTAAAGAAGCGTTCGATAAAAATCCTGAATTAACCAACTTGCTGTTGGATCCGTTCTTCAAAGAAAATATCGAAGCAGCGCAAGAAAGTTGGAGAAGAGTTTGCTCAACAGCATTGCTCAATGGTATTCCGATACCGGCGTTTACCAGTGCACTTTGTTATTTCGACGGTTATCGCAGCGAAAAATTGCCGGCAAACTTACTCCAAGCCCAACGGGACTACTTCGGAGCCCATACCTATGAGCGTGTGGATAGAAACCGCGGCGAGTATTTCCATACCAACTGGACCGGCCGGGGCGGCACTACCTCCGCTTCAACCTATGTTGTTTAATTGCCCCTGGAACAGAGGCAGACTGGATGTCTGCCTCTGTTACTGCGGCTTTATAGCTAAATACAATCACAGGAGGATACTTACATGAAAGCATTTATGGATGAAAATTTTTTGTTGAGCAATGATACGGCAGTGACGCTTTATCACCAGTATGCCAAAGAGATGCCGATCTACGACTATCACTGTCATATCAGCCCCAAAGAGATTGCCGAAAATAAGAAATATCGGAATATCACGGAGATTTGGCTGGGTGGGGACCATTATAAATGGCGTGCAATGCGCTCCAACGGAGTTCCCGAAAAATATATCACCGGCGATGCATCCGATAAGGAAAAGTTTATGAAGTGGGCCGAAACCATGCCTAATTGTATCGGTAACCCGCTCTATCACTGGACCCATCTGGAACTGAAACGCTATTTCGGCATTGATAAATTGCTCTCGCCGGAAACCGCCGAGGAAATTTGGGAAAAGTGTAATGCTGTTCTTGAACATTTGACGGTACGGGATATCATTAAAAAGTCCAATGTGAAATTGATTTGCACCACTGATGATCCTACGGATACGTTGGAATATCATAAGGCCATTGCCGAGGATAAGACCTTTGATGTTAAGGTACTCCCGGCTTTCCGTCCTGATAAGAGCTTTAACATTGAGAAGGAAGGCTTTAAGGAATGGATCGCCAAACTGGGCCAGGTCGTTGGCTTTGAAATTAAAACTTTTGATGACTTAACGAAAGCCCTCAAAGCCCGGTTGGAATACTTCCACGAAGTGGGCTGCCGTGTGTCTGACCATGCATTGGATCCGGTGGTTTTTGAACCTGGTACTGCTGATGAAGCAACTGTCATTCTTCAAAAAGGTCTGAAAGGGGAGGCATTGACTGAAACTGAGATTAAGAAGTATAAAACTCAAGTCATGCTCTTCTTAGGCCGTGAATATGCTCGCTTGGGTTGGGCCATGCAACTCCATATCGGAACCATCCGTAACAATAATAGCCGAATGATGCGGTTATTGGGTCCGGATACCGGATTTGACGCCATTGCTGACTATACCTACGGTGAATCGCTGGCGAAATTCCTGGATGCGTTGGATTCCACCGATCAACTGCCGAAAACCATTTTGTATACCTTAAATCCGCGGGATAATGAGATGCTGGGAACGATCATCGGATGCTTCCAGGGCGGTATCCCCGGCAAGATGCAATTTGGTTCCGGTTGGTGGTTTAACGACCAAAAAGACGGCATGATCCGTCAAATGGTTGCTTTGGCTAATTTGGGACTGCTTTCCCGGTTTGTGGGAATGCTCACTGATTCACGGAGCTTCCTCTCTTATACCCGTCATGAATATTTCCGGAGAATTCTCTGCAATCTCCTGGGTGAATGGGTCGAAAACGGCGAAGCACCCAATGACATGAAACTCCTTGGCGAAATGGTACAGAATATCTGTTACAACAATGCTAAGAATTATTTCGGGATTGAACTGTAATATAGGTTCCGAGCTATACTGCTTTGACAGGTGCACAGTACATAGTGTTGCTGTCAATAAATAGAACTTTTTAAAAAATGGAAAAGGCTGCTCCATCAGGAAGCAGCCTTTTTTATATTGAAAAGTTTTGGGGTGAAGTTCTAGTGTACTGTGAACTGTGTACCTAAACAGTTCATAGCCCCAATCCAGTTGAACCCGTAAATTCAAACTTCATTATTCTTTCACATACTTTGCTAACGGTAGGTTGCTTTCTTTAATCCCTTCGACAACCAGTTTGGCGATTTCAGTGGCTCCGGAAAGGGCGAAATGGGTGTTGTCTTTGACGCCTTTCGGATAGTTGGGGCTTTCACCGGGCTCTAAGTTGAGGAACAATTTAAAGGTTCTTTCCGGTCCCAGGGTTTCAAATAGCTGTTTGCTTTTTTCGGTAATGTTGATAACCGGGACATTGAGTTCTTTGCCCAGATCGATCATGGCCTGGGGATATTCGCCATGGGTCGGTACTAAATGGCTGCCGGAAAATTTATACCGGTTGACCGGAGTCACTAATACGGGAATGGCACCTTTGGCCCGGGCTTCGTTGATATATTGGGTTAAGTAAGTTTTGAAAGTGGATTTCGGATCGGTATACCGGGCAGTGTCACCGGTTTTTTGATCATTGTGCCCGAACTGGATCAATAAATAGTCATTGGGTTTCATCAGATTGACTATTTTATTCAGATGGCCTTCTTCAATGAAACTCTTGGAGCTTCTTCCGGAAACCGCAAAGTTTTGAACAATGATATCGTCGGTGAAAAAGTTTTGCAGGACTTGGCCCCATCCAGTCCGGGGAGCCCGGGCTGCATCGTAGTTGCAAGCGGTGGAATCGCCGGCGATGAAGACGGAAATCTTACCGGTATCAGCTGCATGAACTGCCGGGAGGGAATGGGCGCCAAACCAGGCAGTGATAGTTACGAGCAGAATCAGTACGAGGGCTGAGCGTAGCTGTTTAAATTTCATCAAAAGTCCTCCTTTGGTAATTTAATATAATCTACTCGATTATATAATAATGCCTGTTTGAAGACAATTTCTTGGGAAACCCGACCTAAAGAGCCAGGAGTGATTAGGCAAAATTTAATTAAATTTACGAAAAATATCGCATTTTTACTCGCTTTTTGTTTAATAGAAACAAAAGCGTTACAAAGACATTGCAGGAGTAATTGGAGTGCGGAAGAATATCTTAACAATTTATTGTCTAACAAAATACATCGTTTGGGGGATGCTTTGTGAAACGGGTTTCTAAAGCCGGCTTTATGGCCGGTGTTCCAATATTTTTAGGCTATTTTCCAGTAGCTATGGCTTTCGGGCTTTTAGCAAAGACCAATGGGATTACATTGGAAGAAACTATTGGATTTTCAGCCCTGGTGTTCGCCGGAGCCAGTCAGTTTATGGCGTTAAATCTTATCCAAAGCGGCGCTGCTTTTATGGAGATTGTGATTGCCACGCTACTTTTGAATTTTCGTCATTTTCTGATGAGTGCCACGGTGGCTTCACGGATGGAAACGGGGAGCAAATGGATGCGGCTGTTGGTGGCGTTCGGAATAACGGATGAAACTTTTGCCGTGGCAGCGACGGCCGAAGGAAAGTTGAATTATCATTATCTGTTACCGTTGGAATTTACCGCCTACAGTGGGTGGCTGAGCGGAACCGTATGTGGGTTTATAATGGGCGCTGCCCTTCCGGAAGTGTTGCAAAAAAGTATGGGGATCGGCTTATATGCGATGTTTGTGGCGATCCTCCTTCCGGGCGTGCGGAAAAATATGTGGGCTGGAGTGCTAGCTGTGGCAGCGGCATTGGTCCATACCGGGCTTGCCTGGGTGAAAGTTTTACCGTCAGGGTGGAATATTATCGCAGCGATCATCTTAGTGACAGCGGTGGGCGCTTGGTTCATCAAGGAACAGGAGGCATGAGTCATACAATGAGTGTGTATGGGCTAATCATAGGGATGCTTTTAGCGACATATTTGCCGCGATTGATTCCGTTTTTGATCTTGTCCGATCGGCCGCTACCGGAATATTGGCGAAAATTTTTGAAGTTTATTCCCTTCACTGCGTTGGGTGCGTTGATCTTTCCCGGATCGATCCAGGCGGTGGAAGGGGAGTCTTTCATCGCCTTGCTCGGAATCATCGCTGCCGGGGTTTGTGCCTGGTTTAACGGCGGGATTATTTTATCCGTGGTAGTCGCTGTCGGTGTGGTCGGATTGGGGCTGTGTTTTTAGGGTGAAGCATATTAGATGAAAACAGGCAATCGATATATTTTGAACCAAGGGGGATGCCGATGAAAAAAGAGACGCTGATGACGTTAGTATGTTATCTCACTATTTATATTGTCTGGGGTTCAACCTATTTCTTCATTAAGATGGTAGTGGAGACTATCCCGCCTTTTTATGTGGTGGGACTAAGATGGCTGTTTGGAGGCGTCATATTGTTAGGGTATCGATGGATAACCGGCCACTTGCGGCAGTGGCCCACCCGGCAGGAAATGGTTGCAGCTTTGATTTTAGGTGGATTGCTTCTGATTGGTGGCAACGGGTTGATTACTGTGGCCGAGCAGAAGGTGGACAGTTATTTGGTGGCGTTGATCCTGGCGTCGACGCCGATGACCATTGCTGTCTTTGATCGGATCCTTCTCAACAAACCTATTCCTTGGGTAAAAATGGTGGGTGTGTTCATCGGGATCCTGGGTGTAGCAGCTTTGCTTTATAACGGGGAGTCGGTCCAAAGTAGTTTAAATGTTGAGATCATTTTAGTTTTGGTGGGAATGGCTTTATGGGGTTTGGGGTCTAGCTTGGGGCATACCTTGAAGACCCATTCGGATTCCTTTGTATCCAGCGGTATACAGATGCTGTTAATCGGCGTAGTGAGCATGGTATGGGCGTACTGGGAGACGCCGAACCCGGATCTCTCCGGGGTTTCGGCCGCTTCTTGGTTCGGTTTGGGTTATTTGGCGGTTTTCGGGTCCATCGCCTTTTGCGCCTATAACTATCTTTTGATGCATGAACCGGCCATCCGGATCTCCAGTTATGCTTTTGTGAATCCAATGATTGCTGTGCTGTTGGGGTTATTCGTCGGATCAGAGCAGGCAGTGAAGTATTTATGGCTGGGCCTGCCACTAATCTTGATTGGACTGTTGTTTATGTTGTATGGGGAAACGTTAATTCAGAGATTCAGAAATGCTAAAGGGTAATCGAGGTACTTTGTACTGGGTTAGGAGTCAGGAGATAGGAGTCAGTAGTTAGAAGATAGAATACAGAATATAGAAGTCAGAAGAAAACAAAACTCTACTCATGCCTCATGCCTTTTTAAAACTTCACTCCGGCCTCTCCTAAAGGAGAGGAATGTCGGAGCCTGAAACTATAGCTTAATATCGACTGTGGTGTTTGATAGCTATGTACAATATAAAAAAGAACTGTCAACTGTAAATTGTCCACTGTCAACTAGACTCGGCCTCTTGCCTCATCCTTTGGTGGATCACTGTGAACCATTAATATTTTCTACCTGAATAACGCAAATTTCCTATTGACAGTTCCCCTGCCTTTTTGATATATTATTAAATGTCGCTGGACGACATAGTCAATAGCAAACGGGCTTGTAGCTCAGTTGGGAGAGCGCTTGAATGGCATTCAAGAGGTCAGGGGTTCGATTCCCCTCAGGTCCACCAAATTTAAATGTTAAACTCGCAGAAATGCGAGTTTTTTTATTTTGTCCTTCTGCGGTGAAACGAGATGTCATTCTGAATATATCTTTTGAGAGCGGAGCCTAGCTTTTGTTCCTTTTGGAAGGAACGTCAAAAGGCGATGTGCCACGAATGGATCAAGCGGAGTCCCGCAGTAAGGAGTAAGCAAGAAGGGTATGTCAGAGTATTTGGCATTATGACTACCTATAAATCAATGAATGTGATTTTCGGTGAAGTGTTTTATAAAATACTATTTATTATGAAAACCAAAAATAGATTCGCATATTACTATATATTGCTATATAATGCTTTGTTTTATCTGTAATTCTTGAGCCTTATCGAATAGCTCACTATAGCAATTACCAAAAAGGAGAAATCTAAATGAATAAGTTCGAAACTGCATTGAAACTTTTGGAGGAACGGTACGGCCAAGGGAAAGAGGTTATCCTTGGTCTTGCGACAATATCCATGACAAATATTTGATAAATCTAAATGCCCGGAAGCCAGTAACATTTAAACGTATCAACTTGGTGTGCGACAATGAAATGAGCAATATTGGCGGATATGATTTTATATTTTGCAGAAATTGTTTGATTTATTTTGATGATGAATCCAGACGGAATGTTGT